>OLLV01000126.1_pt1 | contig 35817 bp, 46 predicted proteins | sample 1604641 | NCBI WGS metagenome assembly OLLV01 (sample SAMEA104055725, study PRJEB20765) | soil metagenome | biome: Arctic tundra; feature: Polygonal ground; material: soil | place: USA | collected 2011-09 | depth 0-0.5 m
GGTTTTTATGGTGGCCCGGGGCAGAGTCCAACTGCCGACCTTCGCGTTAGGAGTGCGCTGCTCTATGCAACTGAGCTACCGGGCCACGTGAAGCAAGGGTAAATCATCGGGGATCGAGGAGATGCCCCATGATTCCCGTACTTGCTAGTGTACCCGACCCACAGAGCAGCGATCTGGATACCGCTGCTCTAACTGCCGAAGTTCAGGGCAATTTGAATGCGCTCGTTGCCGCGCTCGACGCCCGCGCAATAGAGATTTATGGCGGTGGGGGGGGCCGCTCTGACCTGGCGGATGCGAAAGACCTGATTCGGGCGTTGGCGCGGATGCTAGCCGGACAATCTCTCAGTGCTGCTTTTGGATCGCCCGGCGATTGGGGTTATGGCAGTCCGATCGGCAAGGCGCTCTTTCCGCTTCATAAGGCGGAGAAAAGTCGCCTTATGAAGCTCCTCGCCGCTGCTTTCTCGGAGCCTGCTGGAAAACTCGTTCCGCTGGAGTATCCCCAGGCGGACCCGGCACCCTGCCCGTACTGCGGGCCGGTCTGCTATCGCGGCGCGGAGCACAATGCTCGCGTTGAGGATGGTGCCTTCTTCTCCCCCAGCGCTCCCGAACGCCACATCGAATACAGCCGGATCGAAGGCCGTGGCATCGCCGCGCTGCTGGATCCTGCCCCCATGGAGCCGGTGGATCGGGTGAGCTACGAAGAGGCTGCGCAGCGCAACCGTGCATGGAAGGTGGGCGCGTGAAGAACCTGACCGCAAGTGAATTCTCAGAGTTGCTGCGCTCGCACCATGCATGCAGCGAGGCGTCGGAGTGGGCGAAGGGCAAGGATCTTGCGGAGGTGTGGCATACCTGCCACCGGGGCGACTGGATGCTCTGGCTGTTGGGGCGCATGACGGATCGGCCTGGATGGCTTACCCGCAAGGAAGTCTGCGCCATCGTCTGCGATGTGGTTGAGCCATCTTTGCGGTATGTGAGGCCGGGCGAGATGCGTCCGCAGGCATGCCTCGACACAGTGCGCGGATGGATCGCCGGAACGCACACCCTCGAGCAGGTGCGCAAGGCCAGACGAGCCGCCGACGCCTACGCCTACGCCGACGCCGCCGCCGCCGCCGCCGCCTATAGCACAACTAGAACAAGGTCGTTGCTTCAATCGGCTAACATCTGCCGCAGGCAGGTCAGCATCGATTGCTCTGGATCGGCGGTGGGCGCGTGAGCAAGGGTGCCTATCTCGCGAAGGTTGGTGCTGACATCAAGAGTCAGCGGCAAGCCCTCGGGGTCTCGCAGTTGACCGTCGCCAAGGCGATTGGCGTCACTGCTGGCTCGATCAGGAATTGGGAGCAGGGCACCGCCGTACTGAATGCCTACTCGCTGGCCCTGCTCCGCAGCTACTTCAAGAAGATGCGGGCGGCGAGCGAGACGGCGGCAGGACTCTCGAAGGCCAACTCCTCCATGGAGGCTTCGCGGTGAACCTGCCCAGGCTTCTTGCGATTGTCCCGGTGCAGTGCTGCCGCTTCTGCGGTTGCACGCCGGAGCACTCCTGCAAGGTGCCGGGCGGGGATGAGTGTATGTACCCCACGCCCAGGGCCGACCGCTGCAGCCACCCGGCCTGCATTGCGGCATTCGAAGCGGAGCATCGCCGGGCGATTGAGGCGGATCGGCGGTACCGGCAGATTGTCCGGGAGCTCCGCTCCAAAAGTTCCAAGGGCTCGAAGAAGAAGAGACATAACCAGCAAAGGAGATCGGCATGAGTGCAGGAAGCAGCAATGTTTTAGAGCATGAGGTATGGGAGTGCCCGTGTGGCCTCTGCGAGATTGAGCGGCGCAAGCAGCTGGCCCCCGGAACAGTAAGGGGCGAACTGAACTGGTCCGCCATGCCGGGCCGGATCCACGTTGTAGAGGGGGCCGACGCGCCGTTCTTCGGGATGATCCTGACCTTCGCCGGCGCGTCCTTGCTGGGCCTCGGGATGTTGTTCCTTTGCGTTACCGGTGGCGTGGTGCTGGCGCAAGCCGTTCGCCATGCGGGATTCTCCGGCGTCGCTCTGCTGCACCAGCTGCACGCCCGCCTTAGCTGAACGTTCAACCGGCAATGGGAAGGAGATGCACGATGGAACGATTGGAAGCCTTGAAGCCGTACGGAATGATCGCCGCCATCTCTCTGGCGCTGTGTTTTGGCGCTCTCGTCATCGCGTTCTAGCAACCGCTCGCAGGGAGCGTATCCCCGCAACCAGGAGAAGGTATGGCAGACGAGCAGGAGAACGAACCGATCCCGATCAATATCGGCAATATCTGCGATGGCGCACTTGTGGAGGCCTTCGAGGTTGAGCTGGCGAAGGTGATCAAGAACATCATGGACCCGAATACTGAGGCGAAGGCCAAGCGTTCGATCACGATGACCGTGGATTTCCATCCGAAAGACGACCGCGTGCAGATCAATGTCGAGTCGGAAGTCAAGACGAGACTGGCTGGCCTGATCCCAGCGAACTCGAGAATCTTTGTAGCGAAGGATGCCGATGGCGTGCTGTATGCGTTGGACGAAGACCCGCGCCAGATGCACATCTTTACCCCGCAAAAGCCCGTGGAGGCACCTGCGCCCATCGTCTTCAGCAACGGCACCAACGCGAAGTAACTCGCCCGCGCCTCTTCAATTCATTCCAACCGCAGCAAGCACTCTGGAGAACAAGATGAACCTCGAAGGTATTACCGCAGGTCTCAAAAATCTATTCAACCCGCAGCCGCTCGTCGAGGCGCTCGACGGTCGCAATTACGAAGTAAATCCGGGCCAGTTCGGAGCTTCGCTCGGTAGCCTGATTGCGCCGCCGAGAAAGCCCACGCTGCAGCTCATCAGCCTCACCGGATTCCGTGACGTCTTTGTCGCCGGGATCGATGGATTTGACGACACGGCTGAAGCGAAGACGGCGATTCAAGTCGTCGACCATAACACGGTCGCGCTGGTGTCACTCGATGCGGACGATCTGGGGCGTCGGCATGAGTGGATGCGCAGCGTGAATAGGGAAGCGAATCCCTTCCCGTTCGATCAGTACCAGACGCCCGAAGCGTTCTTGCTCGCGCTGCAGATGGGCTTCCTGCCGACAGAGAACATCATCCAGCTGCAGAAGTTCGCCAGCGCGTTGAGCAATGACAGCAGCATCAGCACGCAGGATGACGGCTACTCGCAGACGGTGACAGTGAAGCAGGGCTCGGTCACGCGGAGCGAGGTTGCCCTGCCTTCGCGGATCAAGCTGATGCCCTATCGCACCTTCCGGGAGATCGATCCGGTTGAATCCGAGTTCATCGTGCGGCTCAAAGGCAATCCCGGTTCGCTGCCGACGATCGCACTGCTGGCGGTGGACGCTGGCCGCTGGAAGCACGACACGGCGCTGCTGATCAAGTACTGGATGGTGGAGAACCTTCCGGACGGCACTGTAGTCATCGCCTAACCGCAACAAGCGGGCGGCGGGATACTCGCCGTCCGCGCAGTAACCGCCCAGCGCGGACCAGGAGAAGGTATGCCAAGCAAGCCGAAGAAGGTAGTAAAGAAGGTTGCGGCGAAGCGCTCGAAGTATGCGGGCTGGGTTGCGCCGCCGGTGATCAATGCAAAGCCTCCAGAGCCGATCGAGATCAAGATTGCCGTCGACAGCGAGGATCTCCAGCGGCTAGAAGCGACGATTGATCGTGCAGGCGAGATTGCGGCGCGTGTCGAGGTAGCAGCGAAGGCCATCGCCGACGATAAGGACCCGAACGAGAAGCAGCTCAACCGAAGAGTCGAGATTGCGATCTACGACTTCAGTAATACCCGGATCTCCAATTCCAGCTACGATTTGCTCGCCTCCGACTCACTGAATATCCGTGTCGAGGGTGACGATTGCGAAGCGAAGGTCAAGAGCTCCATGCGCTAACCAAAGGGCGCGGCGGGTGCGTGCCACTCGCCGCGCACACTACGAACACTTTCCAGGAATGAGGTTGTGATGGCAGATAAGACGGGAATCGAATGGACGGATGCAACGTGGAACCCGATTCGCGGCTGCTCGCGGGTGAGCGAAGGTTGCCGCCACTGCTATGCCGAGGGCGTGGCGCATCGCTTCAGTGGGCCGGGCTTGCCGTATGAGGGCCTGACCACGCTGGGCAAGTGGAATGGAACGATCAAGTTCGTGGAGGAGCACCTGCTCGATCCGCTGAAGTGGAAGACGCCGCGCCGGATCTTCGTCAACTCGATGAGTGACCTCTTCCATGACAACGTCACGGACGGGATGCTGGACCGGATCTTCGCGGTGATGGCGCTGTGCCCACAGCACACCTTCCAGATCCTCACGAAGCGGCCGGAGCGGATGCTGGCGTACCTTACAGTCGCAAATGTGATGGGCGGTTGGGGTTATTATGCGTCGCAGATACTGCACAAGGTTACTGGCATTCACGATCTGCAGCGTGACATGGCAGTCGCGCCTACGTTCCCGCTGCCGAACGTGTGGCTAGGCGTCTCGGTCGAGTCAGACAAGCACCGCGATCGCATCGACGTCCTCCGTCAGACCCCGGCGGCTGTTCGCTTCCTGAGTTGCGAGCCTGTGATCGCGGATCTGAGCCTTCGCTGGCTGTGCGGGTGGGATAAGATACACCCTCGCCACCTGAACTCGGATTTCAATATTGACGGCCGCCCGATCAGCACTGATGAGCTTGACGGCCTGCGCGAATTGGATTGGGTGATCTGCGGTGGCGAGAGCGGTCCTGGGGCGCGCCCGATGCATCCGGATTGGGCTCGCAGCCTCCGCGATCAGTGCGTCGCCGCTGGCGTACCGTTCTTCTTCAAGCAGTGGGGCGAGTTTGCTGAGGTCGATGGCGACGATCCGGTCACTGAGCACGACGTCGAAGATGAACCGCTTCCTAATCAGACAGGCAACGTCTTTGTCGCGATTGATGGTCACGTGATCAAGCATAGCGATGAAATGAAGGTCAACATCGGCTATCGCTGGATGTCACGTATCGGTAAGAAAGCTGCTGGCGATCTGCTTGACGGCGTGCAGTGGCACCAGTTTCCGGAGGTGGCGCGATGAGTGATTGCAAATTTCATCTAGTGAATGGGTTGCGTGCGGTTCTAATGTTTGCGCTGACGGTTGGCTGCGGTCTGGGCACGGCATGGTGTAACGCATTCGCTGCGGAATGGTCAAGGGAACCGATCTTGGTCCTTGGCGTTCCAACCACCGCAGCGTTGTTCTTTGCTACGGGCTGCTTTGCGTCCGCCTGGGTCTCCGGACACGGCAAACGTCATGCCAGCTTTGAGCTTGGCTATGACGCCGAGCGGTGCGTGCGAAGAGTTGTTGCGGAAGAGTTGAAGAAGCAGGCGGAGGTTGCGCGATGAGTGTGACTCCGCTGGATTGGATGTTCTTCGCTGTGGTGGTGGTTGTGGGTTGCTGGTATCTGAAGCAGGGAGGTAAGTGATGCTCTTATTGCTGCTGGTGAAGGTCGGAGCGGTGTGGTTGACGGTGGGGCTGCTGCTGATGGCAGCGGCGTACCTCGGCGACATGGCGCGCGGTGAGGCTGGCGAGGCCTACCTGCGAGAGAACTGGATGGGCGTCGTCGTGCTAATCGTCGGCTGGCCCTGGGCGCTGTATGCGCTGCACCAGGAATTTGCGCGCATCCAGAGAGACGGTGACCTGTGAGGCCGAGAGAAGAAGAACTGAATAGCCTGGTCGAGCAAGCCGCACGTATCGCTGAGCACCATATCTATGACGGCGACTACTATACCGAGGGCACGGACGCGGTGAGTTCCAGTGCGCGATCCATTGCCGCGAAGATTAGGGGGCCAAAGGTCGTCTCCGCGGTCCAAGAGCAGCCCCAGAGAGATGGTGAGCTGTGAAAGCACTCAGCATTAGAGCGCCGTGGTGGTGGGTGATCCTGCAGGGAAAGCCCGTCGAGAATCGAAATTGGTATACGTCGCAGCGTGGCCGCATCTACATCCATGCGAGCAAGTTCTGGAAGATTGACGAAATTAGTGACGACTGGGACGACGTGAAGTGGATGGCGAACGAAGACGCAATCACGTTACCCCCCATGGGCAAAGTGCAAACAGAGGCTATGCGCGATGCGGGCGGATCTATCGTCGGTACCGTTGAGATTATCGATTGCGTCACCCAGCATCCCAGCGCCTTCTTTGTGGGGAAGTTCGGGTTTGTGCTGCGCGATCCAGTCGCATTCAAGATGCCGGTGCCATGCAAGGGCGCGTTGGGATTCTTCACTGTGCCAGATGAGGCGTTAGCTGCGCTGGCGGTGGCTAAATGAGTCATCCGCTGGTCGCGCACTGCAAGCAATCGAACTTCGATGTCTATGTTGGTCGGCCTACGAAGTGGGGTAACCCGTTCGTGATTGGGCCGGACGGCAGCCGCGCCCAGGTGATTGCGAAGTATCGCCAGTGGTTGCCGCTGCAGGCCCACCTGATGCAGGCGCTGCCGGAGCTTCGCGGTAAGGTCCTGGGATGCTACTGCGCCCCGCAGCCCTGCCACGCGGATGTACTCGCCGAACTGGCCAACCAGGGCCACGAAGGCCAAACGAGTTTGTTCTAATCCTGCGCGGATGGCGGGAACTAAAGACGGAGGTTGTGATGGCGAAGAACTTGATTGAAGAAATACAGAAAGAGTGCGCGCGGTGCCGGGAAGTCGTTGTGGATTACAAGTCGGTCGGTCCGGCTGGCATGTTTGGCGCGGCAATGATCGAGGCTGATATCCGCAGGGCTGAAGCTGCTATCGCGACGGGAGACTTGGTCGCGATGGTCAAAGTGTATGCAGTGCTGAAGGAGATCGAGGCGTGATGAATCAGCGGATGTACCATAGCCACCGGATTACGCATGCAGGAGTGGACGCGCTGCTGGCTTCGAGAGATGCGTTTGGAGCGTTTGAGGACTTCGATGCTGTAGAGCCCATGGCTCCGTGTCGCTCGACCCCGGTCACCGAGGCGATGCGCAAGGCGGATGCTGCGCTGCTGGCCGAGCGGGAGCGCGCGAACGTCTCCCCGGCGCTGGAGTGGCGCGCCAAGGTGCAGTTGGATGAAGCGAACCTGCGCACCGTGAAGGCTGCCAGGCTCGCACCTGGACGGGTGGCGATGCGCAAGGGGGCCGTGCTGCGCGCTGCCGGTGGACGCGCGATGAAGAACTGCGAGAAGGGCTGCGGACGGACGCTGGAGGCTCGCAGCGCGCAATCCATCTGCTGGCATTGCCGTCCGACGCTGGGCAATCTGAAGCCTTGCGATCGCTGCGGTGTGGGCTTCAACCGGTGGTCTCCGCATGCGACCTGCAGGCCCTGCCGCACGGCTGTCCGCGAGGTAAAACATTGCGCCACGGAAGGATGCGAGCGCGTGCTGAAGAGCAGTAACAAGAGTGGCTTCTGCTGGCGTTGCAAGGACAATGCCAGGGGGCGGGAGACGGCAACCGAGCACCGTGCAGTGATAGCGGGACGGCAGATGCGGTATCGCCTCCGCAAGACGGCGGAGGCGGATAAGCGCTGCTCGATGTGTGGCGTGCTGATCAAGTGGAACGCCAAGACGGGGCTGTGCGGAAGGCACGCTGCGCAGGCCGGGGCGTCGATCACGCGGCTGCGCGCCGCTTCGCGGGAGGAGTTGGATGCGAATCGCCAGTGGGCCGCGCTGGACGTGGCGGCGAAGTTGCGCGTGCTCGCCGTGATGGAGGCGAATTTGTCGACGGTTTATATCTCGCAGGAAGGGACACGATGAGCAACCTTGACGACCGTATCCAGGCGGAAGTGAACAGGATCGCTCCGCCGCCGCTGTGTGTGGCCGTGGAGGCAATCGTGCAGATGCGTCCCGTGTTTGAGGAGTTGTTTCAACTGAGAGAGCGTGTGGCTGAGTCCGAGATAATATTTCCGCGTAGCCGGAAGTAAAGAATTTGAAGCGGTGATTCTGCTAAGAGCGTAGGAAGCAACAGAACGGAACGGTGGGGCCATGCAGGACGTGCAGAGAGAAACAACGGCGGCCGGGGACGCGACGGCGAAGGGTAGGACTGCGTGAGTATTGCCGTGTCAAAACTTGTGTGGGCGTATGGGCCCAGGGATAAGAAGCAGCGGATGCTGTTGCTGGCGATCGCGGAGCATGCCAATGATGACGGCTATGCCTATCCAGGCGAGCGCCTGCTGGCAGAGGAGACGCTGCAGGACGTGCGCAGCGTCCAGCGGCATAGAGATAGATTGGTGGCGCTGGGGTGGCTGGCTGTGCAGCCTCGCAGCGCTGGCGTGGTGACGCGGGGCGGACAGTATCAACTCCGCGGCACGGCGTACCAGATCAACCTCGCAAAACTGCGCGGGGAGTTGCCGACCAGGCAGGGACAACAGGCTGCGGCTGGGGCAACAAGCAGATCGACCGGGCAGGGGAGTTTCCCTGTGGCTGGGGCTGTGCAAAACGTCTCCCGAGACGACAAAACGGGAGATTCGAGACGACAAAATGAACACTCCGAGACGACAAAACAAGCACTCCGAGACGACAAAATCACTGCCCCTCTACTGAATCATCATGAACCACCAAAGAACCATCATAGAAATACAAACCAACCCCTACCCCTTCCGTTCGATGTGGATTGTGAAGAAACAAGCAAAAGCAAAAGCGCTGATCAAGGGCAAGAGCGAAAAGCAACCGCAAGTGCAAACGCAACGGCAACACCCTCGGCAAACGAAGCTGCAGTGGCTTCGACGGAGCGTGTTGGCGAAGCCAGCCTGAGCTCGGGGCCGGGATTTCGCGTTGGAAGCAACGTGATTCCGTTCGGCCGGCGAGCTCGGCGCGATGCAGATCCGCGCGAAGGTCTCGACGGCGAAGAGGCGGCGCTGTTCGACGAGACGATGCGGGTGCTGGGAGCGTGCGGCATTGCACCGAAGAACGCGACCAGGCGGCAGTGCAATGCCGTGACCGAGGCGCTGCGGATGCATGTGGCCTGCAATCAGGATTGCAGTATCGCGCAGGCTGGAACGGTCGCGACTGAAACGTGGGATGCGTATCTGAAGGCGCATTCGCAGGGTCTGCTGTGGCGTGTTGTGGGGTTGCAGAAGTTCTTTGCCGAGGGCTACTGGCTGGAGAATGGTCATCCGTGGGACTGGAACGCTTCGGCTGTTGCGGATCGCCAGCGCAGGATCAACTCCGGCATTGGAATGCAGCGCGGATGAGTATGCGATATTTATGCGATGCGTTACGCCAGTTACGAGACCCATGGCTTTCCAAATTCTTACCATTTCCACACCCCTAAGACGCACGCGCATTATTATGTGCATGGTAAATCGCCAGTATCCATGCGGCTTTTCGTCGATAGATAAAATAATGCGCGCGAAAGGTGTTGCGCTGGAGTTAGGTTTGCCTCATAGTCATCTTCGTACCCCAGCGCTGCATGGCTGAGGGCACCGTATCCAGTGCAGATCGCTGGGTCCATTACCTGGGCGAAAACCGGGTTGTAGCCGTCACAAAGCCGAGGAAGATCTCCGCCTACCAGTCAATCTTTCTGAATCAAGCGCAACTCAACGCGCTGAGGAATTCCATGCGCTCGTCGCGCGAGGAGTTGGATATGTCGAAGCGTTGTGCGCTCTGGAGAACGGATGTCCGCGGCATCATTTCCGTGGCGCGTTATGTGAAGCTGGACGAAGCGGTCCGCCTGGTGGATGAAGGCAAAGCGGAACCGGTGCTGCATCGCCAGACAGGGGCTACCATCGCGCTGCATCTTCGCCAGGATGTGCGCAAGGCTTCGATACTATCCAAACCGGCGTTCGTTCCGATGGCGGCGCTGCTGCCTGAGCTTCCTTTGAAGGTTTCCTGCACTGCGTTTTCGAAGGCTGAAGTGGAGGCGATTGTCGGCCTGCGCGGAAAGTCCAAGACCGCTCACCTGAGCGAAGAGCAGAAGGCAGAACGAATCCGCCAGCGCTGGAGTGCGGAGGACATCGTGGAAAGTGCACAGCAAAAACTGGCTGTGTACCCAACGGTGCGTTAGGCCATGATCATGCAGCTGGACCATGGGTACACCCTGCACTGCAGCGGTTGCGGGGGGCATCGTTCCCTGACGATGTGCGAGCTGCGCGATATGGACCGCACGCTCGACATCAAGGCCAGGATGCGGGAAGTGCATAAGCTCTGCGACGGCTTTATGGATGTAGGCCGAGCTGCCGCTGCGATGAAAGCAAGGATTCGAGCCGAACGAAGAGCTGCAACCGGAGGTGGGGCCAAGTGAATGCAGCTATGATTGCGGCAATCTTCGCGGGGTTGACGTTTATCCTGACGCTGTTCGGTGTTGTGTTCATTGGGGGGAAGGTATCGCAGACGGTGGAAGATCACGGCGTGATCCTTACGGACCATAAGGCGATCCTGAAAGAGCACGATACGCGCCTGGGCAAGACGGAGTTTGAGGTTTTCGGTCTCAAGCGTTGGCATGACGGCTACGAGGCCCACTCTTCGGACAAGTTGGATAAGTAAAAGTTTCCTGGGGATCGTACGTCAGCGATGAGCGTACGATCCTATTTTTTTGGAATTACATACATGAGTCCCTTGGAAGGTAAGAAGTGAAAACTGCGGTACATTTCAGTTCGGCTTCGGAAGAGTGGGCAACACCCACCGATGTCTATGCCGCGCTGGACGCAGAATTTGATTTCACATTCGACCCTTGCCCACTAGGAGGGACGGTTGACGGTACTTCTACCCTGTTTGCCCCTTGGGCTGGGCAGCGAGTGTTCTGTAATCCCCCTTATGGGCCGGGGGTTAGGCCGTTTTTGGAGCGCGCGGTCGAGGCGGAGTCGGCTGTTTTCCTTATTCCGGCCCGAACCGATACGCGCTGGTTTCATGACATCGTTTTGCCTCACGCGAAGGAGATCCGATTCGTGCGGGGACGACTCAAGTTTGGAGGGTCGAAGAACTCAGCACCCTTTCCGAGCATGATTGTGATTTTCAAAGGAGTAAGGGAGTGAAGTATATAAATCCCTATTTTTTCGGTGAGTGAGATGAAGCTAGCCAGCGATTGGAATGCCGCTCTGGATGCGGCGGATGCTGTGCTTTCGAAGTGGCTGGGGCCGATGCATAAGGCGCGGATCAGTGTGCGCGGTTTGAGGCGGTTTATGAATAGCTTCACTTACGACAATCAAGGTCTAGCGCTGACCGAAGGCTTTGAAGGTTGCAGGCTGATCGCGTACCAGGACGTTCGTGGTATTTGGACGATTGGTTACGGCCACACCGGTTCAGACGTCGTCACAGGCCTGGTGATTACCCAGACGCAGGCGGAAGCGCTGCTGGTAAGCGATGTGGCTGCAGCTGTGGCTTGCGTGAACCATGCGGTGCTGGTGGATATCACGCAGGATGAATTTGATGCGTTGGTGGACTTTACGTTCAACGCTGGTCGCGGTGCTTTCCTGCAATCGACGCTGCTGCGGAAGTTGAATGCCGGTGATATCGCTGGAACTGCGGCGCAGTTTGCTTTATGGGTGAATGCGGGCGGCGTGAAGTGCAGTGGTTTGGTGCGACGTCGCGAGGCGGAAGAATTGTTATTTACGACGATGGCAGTATGAAATTCCGTGCCGCCGATTGAAGTACCGACCAAAGTCCAGGTGTGACGAGGCGGAATGAAAGCGGGCTTATCTGCAGGCCGAAGTGCAGATGACTTCGGCTCCGTTCAATACGAACGGGCGTATTTCTGAGGGCGTGTGATGACGGTCTTCGAGAAAAACACGAATATCCGTACAGTGTTTCTCGGAATTCTGCTGTGCGCTTTGCTGGTGCTGTTGTTCCAGATAAGCGATGCGGTGGTGAAGATTGAGCAGGACGCGCACTCCATCAGCGGGGAGACGGTTTCGCTGCTCGCCTCTGCAAAAGACTTTGTTCCGAAACAGTCAATCGATGTTGCAAAGATCAACGAAGTTGTAAGCAGTGTGCAATCTGCAACCGATGCTGCGAAAACGAGGATCAATGAAACGGGTCCCACGATCACTGCAGCGACCAAATTAGTTGAGAAGTTGGGCGTGAGCGCCGACAAGGTGAATGCGCCGTGCCCTCCGAAGGATAGCGACAAACTGCATCCGTGTGGAACGTTGGCGGATGTTGCCAAGACGCTGAATAGCGGACGTGGAACGCTGGTTGTAGCTGAAAAGGGGATTTACAACTTCGACGGTCACGAAGATGAGCTCTTCACGCAGGAGAAAGCCACCTGGCTGAAGACAGATGTCGCAGTCGAGGCGTTTGGAGATAGTACGAAGCAGTTGGATGGAATCCTAAAGGATGGCAAGGAAGAGGCTGATAAGCTCGTCCATCCAGCGAAGAAGAAGTTGACATTCTGGGGTGCCGTGCTGGCGACCGGACAGACGATTCAGAAGTTGAGTCCGCCACTGTTCTGAGGAGTAAGCGATGACGATTGCGATGCCAGTGATTCTAGCGCTTGCTGGTTACTTCGTTTTCTCAGCAGCCGTGGGTGCGATGGCAGCACCGAATGACGTTCAGAAATGTGGCTTCTATGGCTGGTTTTATCGCTTCGCTCAAAGACTCGCTGCGAACGCTGACAAGCTCGTCGAAGCACGCTTCGGTGGCATCGTCGGCAATGTTGGTGAAGGATCAGCTGGTATTACTGTCGCCAGTGCTACGACTGAAAGTTCAAGCATCACCGTTGCCAGCAACGGAAAGTAAGCCGGCGAAAGCCGTGGAGACGAACATGAAGATCCTTACGTTTTTCGAGAGCATTGGAAGCTGGTTGAAGTCGCATTTCAAGAATCTTCCTTCCGAGGTAGTCCAGGTGTCGTCTGCCGCCAACTATGTTGTGCCGTTCATCGAAGAGCTGGATACGATGGTTGATCCAGAGTTGGCTCCGGTCATCAACCCGATCCTCGACAAGATCAAGACCGGTCTGGCTGCGCTGGTCACAACGATCAACACTGCCAAGACTCCTTCAGGGACCGCGAATCTGAAGAGTATCCTCGCTTCACTGGTAAGCAACGCAGCGTCGCTCGAGTCTGCCTTTCAAGTGAAGGATGCAGCGACACAGCAGAAGGCTACTGGATTGATCACGCTGATCAGTGGTGAGTTCAATGCGATCCAAACGCAGTTCGCTGCGCCGCCCGCAGCCTAGCTGTGGCGAAGCGTCCCTGCGCTCGGGCTGGATGTCCGAATCTGGTAGAGCGCGGGGGCCGGTGCACAGAGCATAAGGCTGCGCCTGCGCTTATGTCGCGGCTGAATTCGACTCAGCGTGGCTATGGATATAGATGGCAGAAGTCAAGCAAGGCTTACCTGCTCGCGCATCCGCTTGCAATTGATTGGTTCAAGGAGCATGGCGTCAGGTTCTATCCAGCTGAGGTTGTCGATCATATCGTCCCACATCGCGGCGACATGAAGTTATTTTGGGATCCTAACAACTGGCAGGGCTTGACGAAGAAGGATCACGATCGCAAGACGGCGATCGAAGACGGTGGATTTGGACATAAGCCCAATGGAATCAACGCACAAGGGTAGGGGGTCTAAATCTCTACAACCTGCGGCGTCTAGACCGCTTGCTAGGCATATTTTTACGTCCGCAAAATTCTAAGGTTTTAGGTAATCGATTCAACGATTTGCGACGAAAGAAAAGCTCAACTCTCAACGTTGCTTTCACCTAGCTCAAATGTGCGCGGCTATAACCCATGGCAAGGCCACCTAAATCAGCTATCGAGCATGCGTTGTCTGGGGCGGACGCAAAGGATCCCGCTCGCAAGCGAGCCCGCGCGTCCGCAATCAAACCCAAGGGGGACCTGGGAGCGCCGCCGCCGAAGTTCCTGGACAAGTACAGTCCATCAGCCGCCCAGCATCTTGAAGCGTGGAAGGATATCGAAAGCGCTGCCGCCGCGAATGGTGTCAAGCTGACATCCGGGGATCGCATTGACGTGGAGATGCTTGCTCGCATCATGGCTCGCTGCCGCCGCGCTGAGCCGCAGTCCTCCGACTTTGCGAACTACGACAAATTCTCGACAAAGCTATGCCTCGGTACAGCGGGTCGCAAACTTATCCACGACGCTGCCGACAAAGCCGCAGGCACAACGGAAAGCGATGAATGGAGCAACTTGACTACGCCTCCCGCGCCGCCCGCTACGCGCGTGCAGTAGCAGATGGATCTATCTGCGCTTCGAAATGGGTATGCTTCGCGTGCAAGATTCACCTTGCTGATCTCGACAGATCCGAGCGATGGATGTTTGACGCCGCATGGGCGAACTTCGCCTGCGACGTTGCAAGCAAATATAGACACGAGAAAGGGATCAAACAGGGGCAGCGCATCGTTTTAGAAGATGCTCAGATCTTCATCATCTCATCGCTCTTTGGTTGGGTCGACCGCGAAACCGGAGTCCGTAAATACCGCGAAGCTTTCATTTTGATGCCTCGCGGATCGGGTAAGTCTCCACTCGCCGCGATCATCGGCATCATTATGGCCTTCTTTGCCGGCCAGCCTGGCGCCGAGGTCTATTGTGGCGCGAACTCCATGCGTCAGGCGATGGAGGTATTCCGTCCCGCGAAGGCGATGGCAGACCAGGAGCCAGCGTTTCGTGAGCGCTTTGGGATCGAGACATCTGCGCGGGCGATCTATCAGCTTAGAACGCGTTCACGCTTCATCCCGCTCTGTAAGAAACCCGGCGACGGAGCCTCTGTATGGTGCGCCATCCTGGATGAGTACCATGAAGCGCTCAACTCCGAGCTCTACGACACCTACAAGACGGGAGCCACGAAGCGCCCCGGTTCTTTAATTTTCGTGATCTCGACCGCAGGTGTCGGGTCGAGCGAAAATCCCTGCCATGCGCTGCAGGATGAAGCGGAAAAGGTGCTGGAAGGGACGCTGCCGAACGACCGCTGGTTTGTGCTGATCCATTGCGCGGATGAAACCGTCGACTGGACCACGAAAGAAGCGCTGGAGATGGCCCAGCCGATGCTGGGAATCTCCAACGACAGGGAGGCGATTGAGCTCGATATTCAGGCGGCGATCCGCAACCCGGCGAAGGCGAACCTGGTCAAGGCCAAGTTCCTCAACATCTGGTCCGGGGGCTCCGGAAACTGGATGAATATGGTTTTTTGGGGAGCATGCTTCGATCAGGAGCTCAAGGATCAGCAGGAGGAGCTGGTCAAACATTTGCCGTGCTGGATCGGATCTGACCTTGCGTCCAAGCTTGACCTGGCGGCCTGTGTTCGGCTTTATCGCGACGATTCAAAGGGCGACAAGCCACACTATTATGCGCTGACTCGTGCCTACCTTCCCGAGGAGCGCGTTCAGGAACCTCAAAATCAGCACTATCAGAAATGGGTCAAAGGTGGATTTCTCACCGCAACGCGCGGGGCGTCTATCGACTACAGCCTTCTCGAGGCGGACACTGTCGGGGACATCGAACGCAATGACGTTCGGCAACTCGCGTATGACGCTCGTTACGCCGATCAGTGGTCACAGAGAGTCGAGGAGATGTCCGGAGCGACCAGGGTGGAGATGCCGCCCAGCCCGGCGATTCTCTCGCCGGCTATGAAGGAATTGGAGGGTGCTGTCTACGACGGCCGATTTCATCATGACGGTCACCCAGTCCTTACCTGGTGCATATCAAATGTGATGACTTCGGAGTCGGGCGCCGGGAACTACAGAATGCCAAATAAGCAGAAGCCAGAGTTCAAGATCGATGCCGCAATCGCACTTTTTCTCGCGCAATATCCGGCGGCGTTAGCACTGGACTCCACCTATATTTCAACCGTTGTGAGGAGTGCCTGATGTTCAAAGGAATCAAGAGCGCCCTCGGACGCGCGAAGAAGGCTGCTGCGTTTTCGTTCGACACGATTAGCGCTGGATGGTATGCGCGCAATGGGTACTACGGCATCTACAACGCGCTCTCTGGGGGCCTCCCTGCATGGTCGGGCGAGCCGGTTTCCACCGATACCGCGATGGGCCTCAGCACCGTCTGGGCCTGCAATAAGGTCATCTCTGAATCTGTAGGGATCCTCGGCCTCGACATGATGCAGGAAAAGGGCGGCAAGAAGGAATCTGCAACCGGAAAGCCACTCTATGCGGCACTGAAGTACGCGCCCAGCGATGAAATGACGACGCAGAATTTCACCGAGCTGCTGACGTCGCACATGGTTTTACAGGGCAATGGGTTCGCGAAGATCGCGCGGCGTTCTGGCACGGGCGAGGCCCTGGAGTTCTATCCGCTGCAGCCGCAGATGGTATTTCCGGATCGCGAAAAGACAGGGCAGAAGCGGCTTGTCTACGTGGTACGTGAGGAGCATCAGGCCGATAAGACGTATACGGTGGAGCGGGGAAAGCCGCAGGATATCCTGCATCTTCGCGGCCTCGGCTGGGATGGGGTGCGCGGCTACAGTGTGATCACCATGGCGCGCCAATCGTTGGGCACGGCCATCGCCCAGGAGCGCAACGTCGCGAATTTCTACGCCAAGGGCGGCCGGATTCCGTATCTCCTCAAGCATCCGAACAAGTTCAAGGATGACAAGGATTATGAGAAATTCGCTGCAAATTGGGAGAAAACCTACTCGGACCCGCACAAGCCTCCAATCCTCGAGCAGGGCCTCGAATATCAGCAGATCGGCCTCTCGGCTAAGGATGCGCAGCTCATTGAAAGCCGTCTGTTCACTCTTCCTGAGATATGCCGATGGTTCTCTGTCTTTCCGACCATTGTCGGCGATTTGTCGCACGCGACTTTTTCCAATATAGAGTCCCTTTCAGAGCAGTTCGTACGCTTCACGCTGATGACGCACCTCACGCGCTGGGAGCAGGAGTTGTGGCGCTGTGTACTGACGCCGGAGGAGAAGCACCAGGGGTACTTCTTCCGCCATGATCTGGGCGCGCTTCGACGTGCAGACTTCCTTGCACGTATGCAGGGCTATGCCGCGATGTTGCAGATGGGTAAGAACAGCATCAATGAGGTCCGCGGGATGGAAGGTGAGAACCCGATTGACGGGGGCGATGATCACTTCGTCCAGGTCAACCTCGCGCCCGTGCAGAACATGCAGGGCGTAACCCCGGCGGCCCGTGTCCAGGTCGGCGGAAAAATGCAAAGGGAGAGCAGATGAAAAACAAGCAGCGGCAATTTCGGATGGCAGTCAAGTCGCTCAACGAGGATGGATCGTTCGAGGGGATGCTTTCTCCATACAGCAACGTCGACGATGGTGGCGATCTGGTCGAGCCCGGTGCCTTCACCAAGACGCTGCAGGAAAATGGCAGCAAGGTTCCCATGCTGTGGCAGCATAAGACCGACTGCCCGATCGGCGAGCTGGTGCTGGTGGATACGCCTGAAGGCCTGGCGTGCAAGGGGCAGCTGCTGCTGGAGATCCCCGAGGCCAAGAAAGCCTACCTGCTGCTCAAGGCGAAGGTTGTCAAGGGACTCTCGATCGGCTATGACGCCATTAAGGCGCAGGTCGTCGACGGTGTCCGGCACTTGAAGGAGATCCGGCTCTGGGAGGGTTCGGTTGTCACCTTCCCAATGAACACGCTGGCCCTGGTTGGCGACGTGAAGTCGCGCCGCGAGAATAAGGGCGATTTCAACGAGGAGCTGAACGAGCGCCAGATCATGGGGGCCGGCTATCAGATGATCTGCGCGCTGCAGGATGCGCTGCAGGACGCCATCTGGGACGGCAATCTGAGCCGCGAGGAGATGGTGACGGCCGCCGCGACAGTCACCCAGCAGTTCTGCAATGCGTATATGGACTACCTACCGCAGTATCTCGACGTGCTAGCCGAGGTGTACGGCATGGACACGAAGTCCTGGACGGCGCAGCGAGAGATCAAGGAAGGCCGCAAGCTGAGCGCTGCAACCAAGGGTTCGCTTGGTGAAGCCCACGAGCACATGAAGTCTGCCATGGACATTATGGGGGCACTGATGGATGACGAAGCCGACGACGTCGAAGAAGAAGACGACGATGCCACTTCGGATTCTGCAGCCGCCGCAAAAAACAAGCCCGAGCCGGAACTCCACTCGGCGGTTGAATCCCTCGAATCTATGAGGGCGCTGCTGCGGGAGTAGAGCTTTCCTGCGGATCAACTCAACGAATCACTCCACACACCACATCTCCAGAAGGAGTTCCTCATGGAACTGAAGGACCAGCTGTCCGCCCTCCAGACTGAACTGAAGGGTTACGTTGCAAAGGCCGCCGAAGAGAAAACCAGCTTCGGCACGATGCTCACCGAAACCAAGGAGTCCGTTGAGAAGCTGCAGAAGCAGATCGACGCTGTTGACCTCAAGATGACCGAAAAGCACAACTCCGGCACCGAGAAGACGCTCGCAGAGGAGCTGAAGGAGAATGACAACGTTGCGCGTCTGATTAAGGATCGCTCGGGCCGAGCTTCGTTCCTCGTCAAGACCAACCGCTTCGAGCGCAAGACAACCATCAGTGAGTCTGCGGTCGGCTTCGCGACTACGGGCGTGATGGAGATCGACCGGATCAACGGGATCACGGCGGAAGCTCGCCAGGGTCTCCGGGTGCGTGACTTATTGGTCGCGCGGCCGACGAATCTGGCGCTGATCGATTTCGTGAAGGTGACGGGGGCTCCCTCCTACGCTATCGCCTTGACCGGCACCACGGCGACGGGCAGTGCTGCCGTTTCCGCGCTCTCAATCAGTACCTCGGGCCTGAAGGTTGGGCAGCCGGTGTCTGGGGCGGGCGTTCCCGCGGGAGCGACGATCAAGAGCATCACCTCCGGCTCTGCCATCACCCTCTCCGCGAATGCCACTGCCACCGGAACCCTGGTTGCGTTGACGGTCACGGCCGGCGCTGGCAGTGTGACGGCGGAAGGCAACGCCATCAACGAAAGCGCCGTGACGTTTGCGAGCGCCTCGGAGAAGGTGCGCACCATCGCCGCGTTCATCCCCGCGTCGAAGCAGATCCTTGACGACTTCACGGAGCTGGCCGGGTACATCAATTCGTCCCTGCCTTACTATGTGAACCTTGAGGAGGAGCAGCAGATGCTCTCCGGAGATGGAACCGGCGAGAACCTGCACGGCCTGATGACCCAGGCTGCCACCTACGACACCACCCTGAATTTGGGCGGCGACAACAAGATCGACCAGCTCGGGCATGCGATCAGCCAGATCGCTCGCTCGAAGGAACTCAATCCGACCTTCATTGTGCTCAACACGATGGACTGGTGGGCGATCCGCCTGACCAAGGACGCGTACGGCCGCTACATCCTGGGAGACCCCCAGGCTGCAGTGCGGCCGTCCATCTGGAACCTCGACGTGGTTTCGACCACTTCGATGGCTCCGGGGAACTTCCTTGTGGGCTCCGGAGCTGCACCCGCAGCCGAGATCCGCGACCGCATGGAGATGCAGGTCGAGATCTCGACCGAGCACGCGAACTTCTTCCAGTTGAACCTGGTGGCGGTTCGTGCGGAGAAGCGCGCGGCGTTGATCGTCAAGCGTCCTAACTCGTACGTGTCCGGAACCTTCAGCTAGTCCATCACCCGGCTGGGGAGTCTCCCTTGGGGGCTCCCCGCTGTTTCCTTGAAGGGTTTCTATGATTGCTCCACCCAAGCCGCCGAACAAGCCTTCCGACGCGCGCAGGACCAAGGTTGTCGCGCCCTCTGAAGTCAAACCGACCGGACCCAGCGAGACCAAGGAAAAAGCTCAATGAACTATCCCTACGGCTATCCCTACGTCTCGGCCTATGATTCCAACTTCGATGCCTATGGCACGCTGCGTCTTACAGTGGCCGATCCGGTGCAGACGTTCGTTGAGCCGATGTCGCTCACGGATGTGAAGAATTATCTGCGTCTCGACAACACCTTTACGCTGGACGACATCATGTTGGGGGTCATGATCTCTGCGGCGCGGGAGCAGGCGGAGATCCTGCAGAATCGCGATCTGGTGAAGAAGCAGTGGGACCTGTCCTACGACTATTGGCCGGCGTACAGGCTGCGCCTTCGCGCGCCATGCGTCTCTGTCGATCTCATGCAGTATACCGACCTCACCGGTGCTGTCACGGCGATGGCGCTGACAACGGATTACGTGATCGACCTGAAGAAGGAACCGGGCGTCATCACGCCCCCCTGGAATCGTTCCTGGCCAGCGTTCACACCGTTCCCGTCGTCGTCCATTCTGGTGCGCTTTACTTCCGGCTATGCCGCGGACGATCCCTTCTGGGTAGGAAGTGGAGCGCGAATCAAGATTGGCATGCTGATGTTGATCAGCTCGTGGTATGAGAATCGGCTACCCTTCACGCCGGGAGCGAGCGCCGACGCGGAGTTGCCGTTCGCGGTAACGTCCTGCCTGAACTATGGCGCCCTCGAAAGGTTGAGCTAAGATGCCGGAGCGCTTCAATCCGCTGGCGATCGAACCCGGCGAACTGCGTCAGGCGATCCAGATCCAGGTGCAGACCACGGCGCAGGACACCCTGGGCGGCCAGATAGAGGACTGGGCGACGTTCCTGACGACGCGGGCGGCGATCTATACGGGGGCGGCGGTTCCAGACATCCGAAGCAAGCAGCCCCGCGAGAACTATCAGGACGGGCAGTTCTCCTCCGAGATCACCCATGTGATGAAGATCCGCTGGCCGGGATCTGCAGTAATTCTGCTAGGCGGCCAGCGCGTCCTGTATCGCACGCGCATCTTCGTGTTGCAGAACATAGAGAACATTCAGGAACGTGACCGGATACTCCTGCTGTATTGCATTGAAATCAACGGGGTGCAGTGATGAGTTTTCTTGCTGGGTTGTTTCAGTTGCTCTCGACCGCGCCCACGCTGGTGGCGCTGCAGCGCGCCAGGGTGTTTCCCGTGGTGCTTCCGGAGGGTGAGACGCTTCCGGCTACCACCTACCGCACGATCGGAGGACGGCAAGACCCGACCTATACGACTTCCGGGCTGCAGCGCCGGCGTGTGGAGCTCAGCTTCCGCGCCACGAACGCCGCCGGGGCCGATCAGCTCCGCGAAGCTACGATTGCGGTGCTCAACGGCTTCCACGGGGCAATGCCCAACGGCTTCGTAGTGCAAGACTGCGAGCTGCTGCAACCCCTTGACGACTTCGACACCGATGCGCGTCAGTTCCGCTTCGGAGCGGAGTTCTACTTCTACTTCGTCCTGCAGTAGTCCACTGCGTATCCCATCACTCCCGCACGTTGCCCACCGGCGACGCAACCCCGTTTTGTAAGGAGATCCACGATATGGCGTATACCAATTCACTCGCGAAGGTGGGACGCGGCACAATCGTGTCGATCGGCCCGCTGGCGTCTGCTACCGGCACCCCTGTCTATATTCCCATCGGCGAAGTCGACAATGGCAGTTTTGGCGGAGGTAAGTGGGAGACGGCGGATGTCACCAACTTCAACTCCGGCGTCAACCAGGAGTTCGTCAGCACGATCCGCGATAACGGCACGATCCCGCTGGGCGGCAACTTGCTGGATGCGGATCCCGGCCAGCTCGCGCTGCAGGCGGCGTACAACACTGGCAGCAAGTATCTCTTCCAGGTGCAGCTCGCCGTTGGGCCCGGTGAGACAACCACCGGAACACTCTATTCCTTCGCTGCGCTGGTGGAGAGTTTCTTTGACATCACGATCTCACTGAAGGAAGCCATCAAGTTCAAAGCCACGCTGAAGATATCCGGAGGCATCACCACGGTGGTTGGAGGCTAATCGGCCTCACTTCGGGGCGGCGGCGCATGCGGGTGTCGCCGCCTCGATCTACTTTCTCCCGCATAGAACCTCCACCGCAAAGGAAACCGCATGGCAACCCGCAAGCTCGCTGAAGCCAACCATACCCCGAACCCCACATTGCCGTTCACCGAGATTGAGATCCTGGGTAAGACGTACAAGATGTGCCTGAACTTCCGTGCCATGGCGCGCGCGGACGCGTGGCTGCGCGAGCAGGGGGTGGTTTCAAATATGGTCAGGATGTTGCCGAATATGACCTTTGAGGCCATTCCTATTGTGCTGGCCGCGAGCCTTGCAACCTTCCACCCTGAGCTGAAGTTTGCGGATGTGGTGGGGCTGGTGGATTACGACAACGTTTGGGAGATCCGGGATAAGCTCTATGACGCATGGGTAGCGGCTTTCCCGACGCGAGGTAAGGATGAGGCGAAAGATAAGGGAAACCCTCCGAAGCCCGACCCGAGCTAGGGCGGGCTGAGTACTGGGAGTCGCTGGCGGCGATCGCGCGGATTGACTTTGGCATGGATGTGGAGGAGTTCCTGGACATCACGCCGCGGTTCTTCCATGCGCTGATGGAGAAGCGGCGGGACCGCGAGGAACGCTCGCAGGAGATGACGGAACTGATGGGCGCACAGATTGTGGCCATGGTGCGGCAATGCGGCTTTGCCCAGTTCGAGAAACCGGCAGCTCCCAAGGATTTCATGCCGTCCGAGTGGCGGAAAAAGGCCACCAAGCCCAAACGTACGCGACGCCCCACCCGCAATCAGTTCACGAATATGATGCGGCGCACGATGGAACAGGCGAAGGCGTATCAGGATGAGCAGGTCAAGCGCGGAATTGCTTAGTTGCGTGGAACACGCGGAAGGTGTAGGATGGCGGTCATGAAATTCCTCGCTGGCATCGCGATAATGTTTGTCATTTTCGTCGGTTATACCGTTACGCACGATGGGAGTTCTAGTAGAGGCGCCGCGCAACCCGTGGTGCAAGCGGCTTCGCCCTCGCAGACGGCGGACTTAGCGGCGCGAGTGGCACCATATGAGATCATCGCAAGCTGCGGCAAGCCTGCCAGCCAATGGAGAAAGAATGACGGCGCAGGGCTATATGAGGGAGGCTCGATGCATTTCTGGTACCCAAAGGTGCCAGCCGAGATCATGCTCGTCGGCGAGCCAGGCGGCCCAAACGAGCAGGGCAGCTACTGGACATTCCTCGGTGGCTTTCCATCGCGGGGCGCGAACGATATGTACGATGAGGCGAAGCTGGCGAAGAAGATGCCATGCGTCGCAAAATGGGCGAATGCAGTGCAGCCTGCTGTAAGTCATTAGATAAATTCAGCTGCAGTCCACCAGAGCCGCCTACGGGCGGCTTTTCTGTTGCCCCGAGGTTTTATGGCCGAAGATTTCGAGTGGGAGTCGCGCGGGTTCGATGAGCTGGCGGCGAAGCTGGAGGCAATAGGACAGCAGGCCACCGGGCCGCGTGCACGGCGGATGGTGAGGGCCGGGGCGGAAGTATTCAAGAAAGAGATGGTCGATCGCGCGCCGCTGCTGACGAAGAAGACTACCGGCAGCGATTCGCTCGATCCGGGGGAGCTGAAACGCAGCATTCGGGTGCTGCTGCCGAAGAGCGTGGAACCCGTGGAAGCGCGCATTGGGCCGCGGGGCAGCGAGCTGATCCGCGTGGCCACCGATGTGGAGTATGGGCACCGCGAGGTCCACGGTGGCAGCCTGACGCTGCTGGGCAATGGCAAGACGAAGGGGTCGGGCGCTGCTGGCGAGGATGTGCCGGCGCACCCGTTTGTGCGGCCAGCCTTTGAGGCCGCAGAGGCCGAAGCGGAACAGGCGATGATGCAGGATTTTGACCAACCGTTTGAGGAGAGACGCTGATGGCGAACAAAGTTGAAATCATTATCAACGCGGATGGGACGCGGGCCATCAAGGCGATGCAGGATGTGGGCGCAACCGCGCGCGCGACTGGAAAGGCCAATGCGGAGGCCTCCAAGGCGACGGCGCTGGCGGCGAAGTTCGCGGGCGACACAATCAAGCTCGAGAGCATCAAGATCATCGAGGCGCGCGAGAGGGAGCGCGATGCCGCGAAGGACTATGCGCAGATTCAGGCGCTGACACGCAAGGGGGCGATTGAAGAGGCAGCAGGTGCACGGACGGCGGCGGCGGCCTACCAGCGCCTGACGGCGGCGAAGCTGGAGACGGCGATAGCCAGCGAAAAGCACCTGCAGGCGATGAAGAAAGAGGGGCACGAATGGGCGACCCTGCGCGAGCGCCTGGGCGGAGGCATGACCATTGGCGGATCGCTGGGCGAAAGCATGCTGGGCATGGCTTCGATCGCCGCAATCGCCGGTGCGGGGATGGAGATGAAGAGCGCTGTCAAGGAATCGCTGGAGTTCGGGGAGGCTTTGAAGCGCCAGAGCGAATCGACCGGGCTTGCAGTGAGTACGCTTTCTGTGTTGCAGTACGCCACGAAGGTTACGGGCGGCGACGTCGACAAGGCGACGATGGCCGTGGGGCGGCTGGATAAGATGATTGGCGAAGCGGCTGCAGGGGATGTGCAGGCGCAGGCATACATGAAAGATCTCGGCCTGAACGCCAAGGATCTAGCCGGACGCACGGATGGAGTGGAGATCGCCTTCCGCCGCTTTGCGGAGGTGATGGCGAACGCTCCGGCGGGCATCAGCAAGACGTACCTCGCGATGGGCGTCCTGGGCCACGCGGGTATGGACCAGATCCCGACGCTGACAGAGCTGGGCACCCATTGGGACGAGTATACGAAGCAGGCCAAAGATGCGGGCCGATACATGGACGAGTTGAGCGCGGAGAAGCTGGAAGCCCTCAATAAAAAGCTCCTCCAGTTGGACGAGCACATCGCCGGCGCGAAGCTTGCCTTCACGGAGGGGCTGACGCCGGGGTTATCGCAGTTTTTTGACGCGCTCTCTGACGGCGAAGGCCCCATGTCTGTATTTGTCGGCCTTGGGGAAAGGTTAGGCGCAGTGCTGAATCTTGCAGCAGCGGCGGCCTATGGGCTGGCGAGTGGAACCATGCTGGTAGCGAGTATTGGAGATGGAGGAAGGTTCACCAGACCAGGCAGAGAGGCGGCTGCGCAGGCTGCGAGCTTGGATGCGAAGGCTCAAAAGTTCCGCGAAGCGATGGTCGACGGCAATCCGAGTGGAGGCGCGCAGTCGCTCGAAGGCGGCGGCAACGGCACCAAGCCCCCTGGGAAAAGCAAAGAACAGATCAAAATCGATGATATCTACGCTGCTGGTAAGGCGAAGAAGGCTGCGGCTGCGGCTGCGGCGCTGCTGATGGCGCGGTACCAGACGGAGCGGGAGGCGCAGCAGACGCTGGGAGCGCAGTCAGAGGAGAAGCGTGGCTTGCTCTCCGCGCAGGCGGATGCCGACTTCTGGAAGGCGCGGATCGACAATTTCGCTAAGGGCTCGAAGGAATATCTCGACCTCCAGAAGAAAATTACGGAGGACGAGATCAAGCAGTCTGAGAAGGCGATCGCCCTGCAGCGTTCGCAGCGCGAAAAGGCTGTCCAGGCGCAAAAGTATGTGGATGGCCTGGGGGACGGCTCTCGCGAGATGGCAGACGCCCATAAACGCATCGCAGAGATGACGAAGGAGAGCGACAAGGCTACGCAGGAAGCGAACAAGACGCGCTATGAGGACCAGGGCGCAACCCTCGCGATGGTGCGGGATGCGCAGGCCTCCGCAGCGATGGCCGACCTGAGGGAGCGCGAGTTTATGGTGCAGGCCTATGGCTCGCACGATGGGAACGATGCTCGCTCGCTGGCGCGGATCCATGAGCAGCAATACGGCATTGCGGATGAAAGACTCGCGCAGAAGACCGCGACAACGCAGGCTGACCCTTTCCTCTCCGCCAAGGAGAAAGATACGCAGCTGGCGAGGCTGGACCAGGAGCGTACGCGGCTGGCTGAAGAGCGGAACCTGCAGGACGCCGAGGACCAGATGCGCATCGAAAGCACCACGCTGATGGGTGGCATGAACGATGCGCTGCGCGACTTTGCGCGCGACGCCACCGACGCTGGCGCAGCGATGAAGGAGTGGCTGGGAAGTTCCATCAGCACCGTCAATAACACGATTGTGAAGTCGCTGACCACGCGGGCGTATCAGAACCGCGGTGCCTGGGGCGGCGCTGGGCATGACATCTTTACGAATGCTACTGGCCACCTGGTAAAGAACGCGGAAGGACGCGCGCTGGACCTGTTGCCGAAGGGAGCGAAGGGCTTTCTCGGTCTCGGCGGAAAGAAAGACGGATCGAGCAAGGCGAATGCGCTGTGGGTGCTGGACGCTGCTGCCGCACAGAATAAAGCCCTCGACGGCAAGATGGCGGCGCTGCCGGGCGGCGTGGCGAAGATCGCCGAGAGCGCCAGCAGCGGCGGCGGCACAAGTATGTGGGGCAAGCCGGCGACCACTGCGATGAGCCTGATTCCCGGATTCGCCGATGGCGGAGAGTATCCGACCAACTCGCTGATCATGGTCGGAGAGCGGGGACCGGAGGTGATGCGCACCGGCAGCACCGGGGGCAGCATCATCCCAAACCATGCGCTCGGCGGAACGACGCACCACATGCCGATCCATGTCGATGCACGTGGATCTTCCAATCCGGCGCAGACGATGGCGATGGTGCATCAGGCGATCCTGCAGGCCGCGCCCCATATTGCCGCAGCGACAAAGCAGTCCATCCGCAGCGATAACGCCCGCGTCGCTCCCAGCGCTCGCAAGTTCTAGACCGGAGTCTCGATGCCCACCAGCACCATCACTGTAAACGGTAACCCGGTAACACTTGTGCCGCTGCCTGCCACTCCTGCACCGCGCATGGTCGAGCCGTGGGCGCAGGACTCCGTGGCCGTGGTCACCTTTCCCTTCACCGGTCAGACGCAGGCGCAGAGCAGCTCCGGAGCCGACCTGTGGGGAATGATGGTGACGTACGCGCCACTCACCGCCGCCGAATCCCCGGCGCTGCTGGCGTGGCTGCTGGGCATGCGGGGCATGTTCAATGCGGTGCAGATGGCTCCGCCGGAATACCAAGGGCCGCAGGGCTCGCCGGCAGGCGTTCCTGTGCTCAGCGGGGCGCACGTCGCGGCCGCCACATCGCTGGTGACTTCCGGCTGGGCTCCGAACGTCTACGGGCAGTTGCTCCCATGGGACTGCATCCAGCTTGGCTATCGTCTGCACCGGGTGCTGGATCCGGTCAACTCTGATGCGGCTGGCCATGCCACTTTCCGTGTATGGCCTTCGGTACGCGAGGATCAAGCCTCAGGAGCTCCCGTCGTGATTGCCAACCCGCTCGGCCTGTTCCGGCTGGCCAGTAATAAGCGCAGCTGGAGCGCAGACTATACCCGCCTCGCGCACCTCAGCTTTCCGCTGGTGGAGTACCGCTGATGCCACGCACAATCGATCCACTCCTGCTCGCCGCGATCTCGGGTGGAGAGGTCCAGCTCGCGCACCTGGTGCAGGTGACCTTCCGCTCCAAGACTTGCTATGCCTGGACCGGTGTCGGAGACCTGGTCTGGAATGGCAATACCTTCCTCGGCGTCGGTTCGGTGGGCAGCCTGGGAGACTATAAGGAAGGCGTCGATCTGCGCGCGGATGGAACGTCGCTGCTGCTCTCCGGCATTGACCCGCTATGGCTGGGGGAGGCTCTCGACGATATCTGGCTGGGAGCTCCGGCATTCCGCTGGCTGGCTGCGATCGCGCCCGGAACACGGACCCTGATCGGCACGCCGTATATGCTGTTCTCCGGACAGGTGGACAAACCCACCGTCGATACAGGCCCGGACAAGATCACCATCAGCCTGCCGCTGGAGACGCGACTGATCAACGGCGCGCGCGCGAATGGCCGCCGCTACACGACCAACGATCAGCATGCCAACGGCTACCCCGACGATACCGGCTTCAACTGGGTGGAACCGCTCAACTGCATCGCCCTGAACTGGGGATGAGCGACGCGCCCACGGCGAGCGCAAAGCACGATCAAATTTCCTCCAAAGCCCTGCAGATGCGGGGCTTTCTTTTTCCCACTTTGAGGTTTTATGGCTCTGCAACGCATCCACGAACACTGGCGCGAGGTTCACTTCGAGGCCCATCTGAACGCGATCGCGCGCAAACCCTTCGCGTGGGGCGAGCATGACTGCTGCCTCTTCGCCGCCGATGCGATCCAGAGCTTTACGGGCGTCGACATCGCTGCGGACTTTCGCGGCAAATATACCGACAGGCTCTCCGCGTTCCAGGCCATCCAGGCCATCACTGGCGGTACGACTGTGGCGGACGCCGCAGGCTGGTGCGCCGCCAAGCATGGGTTGCTCGAGCTGCAGCGTCCTCTCTGTGCCCAGCGCGGCGATCTTGTGGTGCTGAAGCAGTCGGCTGCAGGCGCTGCGGACCAGTTGATTGCGGGGATTGTGCACTTGAGCGGGGCGCACGTGGTGTCTGTTGCGGAGTCTGGGGCGGTTCGTTTGCCCATCACGAATGTTGTCAGGGCGTGGCGCGTATGAGTAAGGCGATTGAAGGCGCAGCGATGCTGGGCGGTGCCGTGCTCGATGGCGCTGCCATGTTCCTGATGGCGAGCACGGGCGTGGGCCTCGCTGCGTTGCCGTTCATGGGGGAGCTGATGGCCACGATGGTGGCCGGCGGCGTCGCCATGGAGGCGGGAGCTATCGCAGGGGCGCTCACCAGCAACCGCGGCATGGACATCACCACGCGGCAGGCTGCGGCCGCACGGCAGATCATCTATGGCATGCAGCGCGTTGGCGGCGTGATGGTTTACCAGAATACGACGGGCAGCAGCAAGAACCAGTACAACATGGTGATTGTGGTCGCTGGGCATCCGGTGACGGGGTTCAGCGAGCTCTATCTCGATGGCCGCAAGGTGATCTGGCAGGCTGCGAATCCCGCGCATCCGGATCCCAGCTATCTGCCGAGCCCCGGCGGCATCTACTTTGGTGGCCCTGCGGCGGGCGGACGGTATGAGGGGCCTGACGGCCAGCAGTACAGCTTCAACGCGCTGGTGTTTGCGCGGGGCTACTACGGCCAGCAGACGGCTGCGGGCGGCGCTGATGCCTCGCTCGAGGCTAACGATCCCCAATGGGCTGTGACGGCCAGTGGGACACCCTATCTGGGAGGCTGCAGCTGGTTCTATCTGAAGTGTGAGTATGATCCGGGGACCTTCCCGCAGCGCCCGGAGACCCGCATCACGGTGATGGGTAAGCCGGTCTATGATCCCCGCACCGGAACGACCGCCTACTCCGCCAACGCGGCGCTGGTCTGCGCGGACTGGATCACGGATGCGGAGTACGGCCTGGGGATGCAGGTGAACCAGGCGCAATTGATTGCCGCAGCGAATATCTGCGATGAGCAAGTTCCGCTCGCCAACCAGCCGAACCAGCCGGGAGGGATTACCACCGGACTCACCGAGGATCGCTACCAGTGCCACTTCCACTTCGACACGTCGACGGCACCCACCGATGCTCTAGCCACCATGCTGAAGAGCATGGGCGGACGCATCTCGCTGATCGGCGGAGAGGTGTACCTGTGGCCGGCGGCATGGATCGGCAGCTCGGCGGCATTCGATGAGAGCGCTCTGACCTCGGGCGTGAGCTGGGACCCCACGGCGGAGTACAAGTCCGCGGTCAACCAGGTGCGCGGCACCTACATGGCGCCGAACTACCCGTACAACATCGCGGGCAATCTCTACGACAAAAACGGGTTCGCACCCGATGGAACGCTGCTCGATACCTGGCAGTTTGGATTTACACCTGCCAGTATCCCGCCTTATGCGCAGGACCCGCTGCACGGCTATGCGGCCAACCAGTGGCTCAATGAGGACTCCGGCGTCACGGCTGCATGGGCCACGGGGACGGCGTTCACGCTCGGGCAGGTCGTCAGCTATGTGACGCCCGTCTCCATTGGCACCAGCGGCACGACTGTTCCGTACTACCAGATCTACAAGTCGCTCATCGCAGGCAACCTGAATAACACGCCGTCGCCCACCTCGACGTACTGGCAGTTGGCCCCCGTCAATCTGCGCATGGACGCCAACTACAACATGGTGCTCTCGATTGCGCAGGCGCAGCGGCTGGCGAAGATCGACCTGATGCGGGCGCGTTTCTGGGGACGCGGCAGGCTGGAAATGGGCCTGGCAGCGTTCGCGCTGCAGGAGTGCGATGTGATGTCCTTCACCTTCCCCGCGCACAGCTGGGTCGCAAAGCCGCTGGAGATTCTGGGCTGCACGCTGAGCGTGAAGATGCAGGACGGCCAACCGGGAGAGTTGGGTTCGCCGCCGGAGGTGCGCGTCCTGTTCGACGTGGGTGAGACCGACCCCAGTATCTACACATGGAGCGTCACGGAAGAGCTAAGCATCTACGATGTGCCCCTCTCGCAGATGGGGCAGTCGAGCATTGTGGCCCCGCCGACGGCGGTGACGGCCGTCAGTGACTCATCGACGGCCATTGTTGGAGTCGACGGTATCCTGACACCGCAGATCAAGGTGATGTGGGACACGCCGCAGGATCCGTTTGCGACCAAGATCGATTGCCAGTATCAACTGGCAGGCGCGAGCACCTGGAGGGATGCTGGAACGGTCTCCGTGGAGCTGAACGAGGCGTTTCTCGGCCCGATTGTCGCTGGCCAGAGCTACAACGTGCAGATTTGCGCGGTGCGGCCCAACGGCGCGTCTTCGGTATGGGTGGCCGTCACGATCACGGCGGGCGTGGTGCTCTCGATTGTCACGCAATCCGGCTTCGGGATTGGGTCGCTTATCGGGGAGGCGTTCTCAGATGGGACTGCAGCGATCGTCTGCAACCCGTTCACGACGTACATCGGAAGCATATCGCTGCCCATCTTGCCCGGCGGAGCTGTCACGCTCACGGGCCTCACGCAGCAAACGCAGTATTACGTCTATTACGTTGACCCCAGCTACATAGGCGGCAACGTGACGCCGATCGCAACCAAGCTGACCTCGGATTTCGTCGGCAAGCCGGGATATTTTTTGATCGACACGATCGTCACCCCGTATGCAGGGACTGGCGGGGTCGGGTCGGGCCTCGTGTATCCCACGTCGTTCAGCGATTCTGGCTCGCGAACGACTGGATTCCCAGGCTATGCCTACGATGGGAACCTCGATACCTCGGCGAACGTATCCGGCGCATTCACGCAGGGCGTTACGCACTCGACCGACAGGTTTTCGTTTGGTACGGGAACCTGGGGCGGCTTCTCTGGATCGAGCACGTCCGCGCGAACCCTTACCGTGATCGCGAGTGCAACGTTGACGGTGGGAGGAACGGGTACGCTGGGCTCCGCCACGATCACTGCGAATGTGGTGGGCGCTTCGACATTGTTGGTTACTTTCAGCGCTACGACCGCGAAAACAACCTACACGCTCAACCTTCCCGCTGGCACCGACTTCTCCACTGTTTCAGTGCAGGTGGATGCTGAGCCTGGTTCCGGCCTGGCGACCGGCGACACTTCGTCGACGGCCGTCGCAGTCTTCGAGATGTACATCGGATAAGGAGATTCAAAGATGAAATCCACTCTGCGGCTGCTATGTGCAGCCTTGGCCTTGTGCGCCTCTGCGTTTGCGCAGACGGGCTATACGACGGTATCGGCTGCGCACCTTCAGGACGCGACCGGAACGCTGCTCGCCAACGCCACCATCACCTTCACCCCGACGAACAATGCCGGAGGTGCGATCTCGTTTCGAGTGGGAGGCGCGGGCGGCCAGTCCATCGGCTATCCCGTCTCCACACTGGTCACCAACGGCGTGTTCTCTATCTCGCTCGCGGACACAACACTCACCGATCCCGTCAACGTCTGCTACGCCGTCACGCTCACCAGCAATATCAGCGGGAAGGCGCTCCCATTTCCTGGCTACAACTGCATTCAACCCAGCGGATCGACGTGGAACTTCGATACCTATGTCCCCGATTCCGCGCCGAATGCGATCGTCGTCGTCGGTCCCACCGGGCCTGTAGGGCCTGCCTGCGCTACGGGATCTGGCACCTGCAATATGACTGTGCCGATATCTCTCCCTAACGACACCTTTTTACCGCCTCAACTCTCGCCCGACACTCCGGCGCAGGCGGACTTGACGGCGACGAAGGTGTATGCGGATACGGTACAGATCGTGGCGCATAGGGAGTATCTCAGCCACGCCCATAAATTGCTCATGGCGAAGACCGGCGTGCCGCTCAAGATAACCTTCTCGGGAGATTCGACGACCGCTGGGGACTTCACTACTGCCCCTTACCGCATCACCGATGTCGTTCAATCCATTCTGAATAGCCGCGGCATCCCCGCTGTGATAACAAATGCGGGGCACTCCGGCAATACGACTGCGCAATGGCTTAGCACGTGGATCCCTGCGGATATGGCCGCCCCTCCAGACATCTATGTTGTGCGGTGGGGAATGAACGACCCCTACTGTGCTTCCACCTGCACTCAGTCAGCTGCCACGGACCTGGCCAACGCGCAACTCACGGCGTCCGAAATAAGGACGGGGCTGGCGACGATCCGTGCGAGCTACAACGTCGCGCAAATGTCCATCCTTTTGATGAGCCCGAACATGGCCTCCGACACTCCACACGGACGTACGCCCGGGTACTTTCAGCAGTTGTTTCCGCTCTTGCGGCAGGCAGCTATCGACTATCAATGCGAGTACATCGATACTCCCGATTTTTTGCAGGATATGGGGAGCGCTAATAGTTCCGACTGGATCAACGCGGACTACAGCGGCAGCGCTTACCATGTGCACCCGTTGAATGTGATGAACACGTGGCTCGGGAGTTTGATCGCCGATGCTTTGTTCCCTTCGTATTACACGCAAAACGTAACCAACACCTACTATCCTGTGGCTCAGCATGCTGCTTCGGATGCACCAAGCACCTATGAAGATGGGATATCTATACACCCCGCGATAAATTCCGGCGCTACGAATTGGGCGTTCACGGGGCTTGTAGAAACGACCAACCAATCAACCACCGCAGGCAACTATGCCATGCAGATTAATTGGGCATCCAATGCTAACTCGCTTGTCGCGTTTCGGATGTGGGCGGCCGCGGTGGGCACGTGGTCTCCCTGGGCATACGCAGGGAGTACGGTATCCATCCCGAGCGCGGCTCTCACGCTCTCCAATAGTTGGGCAAACTTCGGCGGCGGGAGTGCGACTGCAGCAGCGAGGATGGATGGCGGAGTTGTTAGGTTGTCCGGGCTGATAGCAGGAGGAACCACAACGACCTTGACCACGATAGCTACTCTGCCAGCAGCTTTGTGGCCAGCAGCTAATCGATGGTTTACGGTTCCGTTCTCGCCCACGGCGAACACCAACGGAACGGCAATTATTGTGGTGACGTCAGCGGGAGCCGTACAGATATATGCGGCACCAACAGGTGGTAGCTATCTACTTTCGCTGGATCCTGTCAGCTTCATTCCATAGCTTGCACCGCACCGCAATCCAGCAGACTGGCATCGACGCCAAGGAGACACACCATGAACCGCATACCGCGGCTGCTTCGTGCAGCTCTCGCTCTCTTCTGCCTACTCGGCTTTGGCTCATTCCTGAGCCACGCTGTGCTGGCGCAGACCACCACCGTCACTGCATCCGCGCTCAAGATCGGCGGGTATCCGATCAGCAGCGGTTCCATCTACATCACGGCGGTCGGCCCCTTTGGTCAGCCCATCGTCTACGCGGACGCCACTGGAGCGCAGAACGGTCCCAGCTCCATCGCCTGCAAGGTGCTCAATGGTGCGATCACGGGCGCGATCACCGAGACCGGCAGTGTAAGCGGTCCATGCGTCGTGCCCGACGCTACGCAGACTGTGCCAGCCAATCTGCTCTACTCGATCCAGGTGCAGGATCAGAGCGTCGGTTTACGTACTAGCGGCACAAGCTACACGCTTAGCGCAGTCGCGGGAGTGTCCGGTAGTACCTGGGCGCTGGATCACTATGCTCCGCCTGGGAGCTACCCCAGCACACAGCAGGTGCAGGCCTGGCAAGGGACCGCTGTTCCAACCTCCTGCGTCGCTCCATCGCAGTTCACGTTATTGCCTGGAGGAGCGTTTTATAACTGCGTGGGCGGCGTCTATGCGCTGGTGACTGGAGCGGGCGGCGCAACTGGTCCCGCTGGTGCAGTCGGTCCCGCTGGTGCAACGGGCGCAGCTGGTGCAACGGGTCCCGCTGGTGCAACGGGTCCCGCTGGTGCAACCGGCGCAGCAGGTCTTGCAGGCGCGACTGGGCCTGCCGGTGCTACTGGCGCAACGGGCGCAACGGGCGCTGCGGGTACCAGCGTCAGCGCCATCCCGACGCCGCCAGCCGGTGCGCAGGTCTTTTCCGACATCAACAACACCGCAGCCACCTTCACCGGCGGCGGTGCGTGGACTGGAGATTCTGCGGACGCTGGCGGCGGTGCAGGCACATGCACGGTCACGGATGTATCCAGCCCCTCGCTGAGCGGCCATGCGCTGCAGTTGTCGGTTTCCAGCACGGTTTCAACATCCCCTGCAAACTGTCTTGGCTATCGGCATATCGGTTGCCCGACGCTTGCGGGAGGCTGCTCTCCGGTCACCGATCTGCACCTCCTCGAGGAGTATGACGTCTATATTCCGGCCGCCGACGTGGGCATTCAGGCTGTCGAGAACGATCCGGACATGTACGACACAAGCAATGAGTATTTCAACTCCCGGCAATGCGATGTCGCGACGGGGATGTGGCGCTTGTGGAACATGAGTACCGTCGCATGGATGACCACCAGCTATCCCTGCACGGCGTCTTTCCTTTCGCAGCGAGGCACCTGGCACCACGTGCGCGAGTACACCATCTTCAGCCGTGGATCCGTGCAGTCGATCTACCGCGCGTTTGAGCTGGATGGGGTGACCGTCTGGCCCAACCTGAATCAAGCCTTTTCAGCGAAGGCGAATGGTGGCGCCGCAACGCTGAATGTGGAGTTGCAGATGGATTTGAATAGCGCGGCCGGCACCGCGACGCAGACTTTGCTGATCGATAACCTCACCCTCACCGTTTGGCTGGGATAACAAAAAACAACTAGGAGACACACCATGAACCGCACACCGCGGCTGCTTCGTGCAGCTCTCGCTCTCGTCTGCCTGCTCGGCCTTGGCTCTCTTCTGAGCCCGGCTGCGCGGGCGCAAACCACCACGATCGGAGCCTCTACCCTCAAAATTGGCGGCTACCCCATCACCTCCGGCTCCATCTACATCACGGCCGTCGGCACGTTTGGTCAGCCTATCGTCTATGCGGACGCCACCGGAGCACAGAACGGCCCCAGCTCCATCGCTTGCAAGGTCCTCAATGGTGCAATCACCGGCGCGATCACCGAGACCGGCAGCGTCAGCGGTGCGTGCGTTGTGGCCGATGCCTGCCAGGCGACGCCAGCCAATCTTCTCTACTCCATCCAGGTGGTGGATCAGAGTAGCGGCCTGCGCACAAGCGGCGTCAGTTATACGCTCAACTCCGTCGCTGGCGTATGCGGCAGTACCTGGGCTCTGGATCACTATGCTCCGCCCGGGAACTATCCCAGCACGCAACAGGTGCAGGCCTCGCAAGGCACCGCTGTGCCCAGCTCCTGCATCGCTCCGGCACAGTTCACGTTATTGCCCGGCGGAGCGTTTTACAACTGCGTTGGCGGCGTCTACTCGCTCGTCACGGGAAGCGGCGGCGGCGCGACGGCCTTCTCTGGGCTCACGGGCGTGGCTACGGCGGCGCAGCTGCCTGCGGCGACGTCCTCGGCGCAGGGAGCAGTGCAGCTTCCCGCTGGCGCGGCATCGAACGTGCTGGGAACCGCCGCAGCGACGGCTGCGACGGCCTATGATGTGGCCGGTGCTGCCTACAATCAGAACGTTATCTACGCTGGCGCGGGCAACTCGAAGCTGGGCGTGGCAGCGTGCGCACTGAATACTAATATCAGCACCGGAGGCGGAACGGCAGATGATTCGTGCCTTCAGGCTGATCTCGACGCGCTTGGTACGGCTGGCGGAGGGACGCTCTACCTGAACGGATACGCCCTGCTGACGTGCTCGAAATATGGCACCACGAACTCTGTAGATGGCAACGTACAGACGAGTGCGCTGCAAACTCATTCCAACATCAAAATTGATGCTACGGGCGGAGGCGTGTTCCTTCAGGCTTCTTCTAATTGCGCCATGCTGGGCAATAACATCCAAGGAAATCCGGCAGCGACATTCCAGACTCA
>OLLV01000301.1_pt1 | contig 34409 bp, 35 predicted proteins | sample 1604641 | NCBI WGS metagenome assembly OLLV01 (sample SAMEA104055725, study PRJEB20765) | soil metagenome | biome: Arctic tundra; feature: Polygonal ground; material: soil | place: USA | collected 2011-09 | depth 0-0.5 m
CAAAGGTCTCAGAGGCAACGGCAACAAAGGTCTCAGAGGCAACGGCAACAAAGGTCTCAGAGGCAACGGCAACAAAGGTCTCAGAGGCAAAACAACTCTCAGAGGTCGAGCTAACAAACAGCGGGATCGTCAGTGCATGGGCTACTTGTGCTCGATCACGATGAGGGCGAAGGTGCCGGGTTGGACGGTTCTTCTGCCTCCGCCTGCGGGCGGTGGGTTGAATTTTGCGGAGACTACGAAGATGCGGTGGTTGGTGGGGTCGAGGCCCATGTTGCGGGAGCCGGTGGGGGTGGTGACGGTTTCGAGGACGCGGTACTGGTCGGGGCTGTCCTGGTGGATGACGGTGAGGGTGCCGTCGCCGTTGGAGGCGAAGGCGTTGGAGGAGGCGGGATCGAAGCCTGCGCCGTCGACTCCGGTGCCGATGGGGAGGGTGGTGACGACTTTGCCGGCCTGGTAGTCGGAGACGGCCATGACGCCGCTGCGGCATCCGCTGAAGAGGCGGTGGTGGGTAGTGTCGATGGCCATGGAGACGGGCTGCTTGCAGGGGGCGGTGGGCCAGCGGCGGGTGACGGTGGCGGATTTGGTGTCGATCTCGACGATCTCGCTCTTGTCGGTGAGGTTGGCGTAGAGCTTGCCGTCTCCTGCTGAGACGCCGTACTCGGGTTTGCCGCCCAGCGGGAGATTTTTAATGAAGGTGCCGGTCTTCGCGTCGATGACGGTGGAGGAGTTGGCGTCGCCATTGAGCGAGAAGACGCGGTTGGAAGGGGCATCGAAGACAATGGCGTCGGCGTCTTCGGCGGCGGGGATGCGGCTGAGGACTTTGAGGGTTTTGAGGTCGAACATCACTACGGATTTGTCTTCGCTGGAGGTGGCGAAGCCGTGGTTGAAGGTGGCTGCGATGGCGGTGCCGTGTGCGCCGTGGATGTCGGCGACCTCGCCGAGCAGTTTGCCCGAGTCTTCGTCAACGACCATGAGGCGCGTCTGGCGGGCGATGTAGACGCGGTGGCTGGGCGGGTCGGGGACTACGTAGTCCCAGCTTCCGTCGCCGCCGAGCTGGTAGGTGTGGGTGATCTGGTAGGAGTTGGGCGACTGGGCGCAGAGGGTGGTGGCGGCGGCCAGGGTGAGGAGGAAGAGGATGGGGCGCATGGGGACTCCTTGGGGATGAGAGATGGGGACGCGGCGACGTCTCAAAGGATATTGATCGAAGATGAATTTGGGCTGAAGGCGAGAGATGGCGCGGAGGGCAAAGAAGAACGCTGAGGTTGCAAGGTTGCTTAATTTTCCGAGGGCTTTTCTACATGGTCGATGACGATGACTTCAACCGGCACCTTCGCGGGCACTAATCTCAGGCCGAGCTGCTCTTGAATGGCTGTGAAAAGGGAGGGTGCGTCCGAGGTGTTTTCCGGTGCGGTGGTGGAGGCTTCTAGCTGTTCTGGGGCCCAGGTGAGGATGAAGTCGTAGAGGCCGTCGAGGCCGGTGTGGTCGATGATGGTGCGGCCGTTGAGGAATGGGGAGTGGATCAGTTGGTCGATCGAGGTTGAGATGGCGGTCATCTGGTTTCCCTGGGGGACGTTCGACATGGAGAGTCTGGCGTTTCCGTTGTCTTTTGCGGGAGCGAGTTTTGGGCCGCCTTTCGCGATGATCAATTCAAAGCCGGCCATCTCGCGGGTCTCGAAGTGGACTTTCAGCTTGAATCGGTCTGCGAGGAGTGATTGTTCCATCAGGTTGACTTGCTCGCGCTGTTGGGCTGGTGTCATCTTCTGCATGGCGGCGAAGAGCGGGTCTCCGATCTTTCCCTGCAGCTCGTAGGCGTCAGTATTCAGCCAAGCTGGCGCACCGAAGATGCGGCGTGTCTCGAAGCCAAAGGGCACGTTGTAGGCGAACGCGATGAGCAACTGTGCCGGCAGGATGGTGTGAAAGATGTCGGTGGTGATTCCGCCTCCTTTACCGGGAGCGACCTTTGCAGGACCGGGCTTGCGATTCGCATTCGAGGCCGGTGACGGAGGCGGGGGTGGGGGGAGTGGAACGAGCGACTGTGTGTATGGCTTGATGGTGGCCACTTCGAATGAGGGCAGTGGGCCGGTTGCGTGGAGAATTTGCCCAAATGCCCCTGGAGCGGAAAGTGCGAGCAGGCTAAGGATCTGGATCGTATTTTTTTTGCGCATCTCAGTTCTCCGACGGCCTCTCGATGCGGTCGATGACGAGGACTTCGATGGGGGCTTTGGTGGGGGCGATCCGGATGCCAAGGGTTCGTTCCATGGCGACGCTGAGCGAAGGCGCGTCGAGTGTACCGTTGGCGACGGCTTCGTTGAGCGGCGCCCATGTGAGGTTGGTGACATCGAAGCAGCCGGTGAAGCCGGTGTGGTTGACGATGGGCCGGTCTCCGGCGTCCACGCCGACGATGCGGGCGAGCAGGTCCAGCTTGATGGCGCGTCCGTTGAGCACATGCAGGCCGTTGCTATTGAATGTGCTCACCGAAGTGCCCGGAGGCAGCTTGTCGCCGGGGCGCGGAGGGGCCGGCTGGTCGCCGGGTTTATGCTCCGGCGGGGCGGGGACCTCGGTGAGCTTGAGACCGCCTTTGGCAGGGACTAGCTCATAGACGGGGAGGATGCGGGTCTCGAAGTGCGCTGTCAGGTGGAAGCGATTGGCAAGGAGAGACTGCTGCATGGCGCGGTTTCTCTCAATGCGCTGCTGGTAGGGCATGTTCTGAAGCACGGCTTCGAGATCGTCTGGCACCTTGCCGTGGATGAGGTAGGCGTCTTTGTTGAGCCAGTCCGGGCCGCCGACGATCTGCTCCGCGTAGGTGGCCCCGTAGGCATCCATGAGGTAGCGGCGGATGCTGAGCGGGCTGAGAGATGCTCCAGGTGGGAGCCTGATCATGCCGGCGGCGGCTTCGGGATCGAGGGGCTTGATGGTGGCGACCTCGTAGGAGAGTGGAGTGGAGGGATGGGAGAGGAGCAGCTCGGGGTGGGGCTGGGGTTGCGCGAATTCGGCCAGGAGGAGGGCCGCGGGTGCTGCTGCGAATGTCATCGGGGCTGCGAATGCGAGCAGGCCAAATACCGCCAGTGCTACTTTTCTGCCGATGCTGGGGCGTTTGTAGAGCAGGAGAGCCAGGAGCCAGACGAACTCGATGAAGGCGGCTAGCTGCCAGAGATATTTTTTGAGTTCGGGGTCGATGACAGATGCGCCGATGGAGCCTGTGTTCTGGCTGGATGCTTCCGCTTCGCTGTGTGGGGCCAGCCTTCCGGTGGGTTGTTCGAGGACTTCGATGGCGGTGCGATGTGTGGTTGTTGTGGGGCCGATGTTGCCTGCGCCGTAGGGGCGATGCTGCGCGGAGCTGTGGAAGCCCTGGGCCTGGCTTCCACTGCCGACGGGAAGGTCGATGATGTGGCGGCTGGCGGTCGAGAGTGCGGAGGAGATGACGAAGAGGAGCAGACTGGCGAGGACGGAGGCTCGGGCGATGTTGAAGGGGGAGGGTCCGCCGGGCGAGATCATGACGTAGTCGCCGGCGAGCAGGGAGAGTTTTCGGGTCTGGACTTGCTCGGCTGTGTCGTGAAGTGCGCTGGCAGTCCATTGCCGGCCCAGAGAGAGCAGGGCATCCAGGCATAGGGGCGCGAAGGCGCTGGTTGCCGATGCGTCCGCGAAGTCGAGCATCATCTCGCGGCCGAACCGGTCGCTGAAGTCCGCCGGGTGCAGCTGGACGATCCGTGCGTAGAGGCGAAGCTGGAGGTTGGTCATTGTCTCTCCTCATGAAGGCGCAGGCCGCGGCGGGCTTCGCGGAGGACGGCGGTGAGGCGTTCGGTTTCGGCTGCGAGGACGGAGCTTCCCACCTGGGTGAGGCGGTAGGTGCGGCGTGGTTCGCTGTCTGAACTGCCTCGGGAGTTGCTGGTTGTGGATTCGTCCACGAGGCCTAGCTTGAGGAGTTTTTTGAGGTTGTCGTAGAGGGTGCCGGGGCCGATCTTGTACTGTCCGCCGGACTGGCGGGCTACTTCGAGCATGATGCCGTAGCCGTGGAGGTCTCCGCCGGTGAGGGCGAGGAGGACGTGCAGGGTGGCGGGGGAGAGAGGCAGCAGGTTGGGGGGCGCGGGCTTCATATTCGAGAGACGATATATCGGATTACGAATAGATGTCAATGTTCTGGCGCGCGGGAAATATACTCTTGAAGGAACGGTTGGCGGGATAGGGAGGGTTGTGAGAGTTTCGCTGTTTATTACTTGTTATAACGACACGCTTTTTCCTGAGACGGGCAAGGCCGTGGTGCGGGTGCTGGAGCGGCTGGGGCATACGGTGGACTTTCCCGCAGGGCAGACGTGCTGCGGGCAGATGCACTGGAATACGGGGTACCAGGCGGAGGCGATGCCTCTGCTACAGCGATTTGTGGATCAGTTCAAGGGGTCGGAGGCGGTGGTGATTCCATCGACGAGCTGCGTGGGGATGATGCGGGACCACTATCCGATGATGGCGGAGCAGTTGAAGGACGAGAAGCTGAAGGCGGATGTGGCGGAGCTGCTGCCGAAGGTGTGGGAGTTCTCTGAGTTTTTGACGAAGAAGCTGGGGCTGGAGGATGTTGGGGCTTACTATCCGCATCGGGTGACGTACCACGCGAGCTGTCATGGGCTGCGGAATCTGGGGCTGGGCGATGGGCCGATGAAGCTGCTGCGTGCGGTGCGGGGGATCGAGCTGGTGGAGCTTGAGGACCTGGAGACTTGCTGCGGGTTTGGCGGGACGTTTGCGGTAAAGAATGCGGAGGTTTCGACGGCGATGCTGGGGGATAAGGTACGGGCGGTTTTGAATACGCGGGCGGAGGCTTGTACGGCTTGCGATAACTCCTGCCTGATGCATATTGACGGGGCGCTGCACCGGCAGAAGACGGGCGTGGGGGTGGTGCATCTGGCGGAGATTCTGGCGAGCGATGAAGGGCAGTTGTGAGTTGGTAGTTGTGAGTTGTGAGTAAGAACCAAAGCAGCATCAGGTATGAGCGGTCAGTGGTCGGCTATCGGCTTTCGGCGGGTTGAAGGGATGTTGCGATGAGTGGTGCGGGTTTGGATCCGAGGACGGCGCCGACATTTCAGGTCGCGGCGCATACGCTGCTGGGCGATGCTCAGATGCGGAAGAATGTGCGTCATGCGACGAATGTGATTCAGGCCAAGCGGCGGCGTGTGGTGGACGAGATGCCGGACTGGCAGGAGTTGCGCGAGGCGGGCAAGCAAATTCGCAAGCATACGATGCGGCATCTGGATTTCTATCTGGAGATGTTTGAGCGGAACTGTACGGCCGCCGGTGGGAAGGTGCATTGGGCGAAGGATGCGGAGGAGGCGCGGCAGATTGTTGTGGGGCTGGTGAAGGCGCAGCAGGCGACCGAGGTCATCAAGATCAAGTCAATGACGACCGAGGAGATTCATCTGAACAAGGCGCTGGAGGAGGCGGGGATTCATGCGTATGAGACTGATCTTGCGGAGTTGATTATTCAGCTGGGGCATGACCAGCCGTCGCATATTGTGGTTCCGGCGCTGCATAAGAACCGGTCGCAGATTCGCGAGATTTTTATGCGGGAGATGAACTTGCCGGAGCTGGGCGAGGCTCCGCAGGATCTGGCGGATGCGGCGCGAAGGTTTTTGCGGGAGAAGTTTCTGCGGGTGAAGACGGGGGTGAGTGGCGCGAACTTTCTGATCGCGGAGACGGGCGGGGTGTGCATCGTTGAGAGCGAGGGGAATGGGCGGATGTGCCTGACGCTGCCGGAGACGCTGATCGCGGTGGCGGGGATCGACAAGGTGGTGCCGCGGTTTGCGGACCTGGAGGTGTTGCTGCAGGTGCTTCCGCGGAGTGCTACGGGGGAGCGGATGAATCCGTATAACTCGATCTGGACGGGGGTGGATAAATCCCATGTCTCAGAAGCGAGACATGGGGCACCCGATGGGCCGAAGGCTTTCCATGTGGTGCTGATGGACAATGCGCGGACGGAGATTCTGGCGGATGAAGAGGCGAGGCAGACGCTGCATTGCATTCGGTGTGGGGCGTGCCAGAATTCTTGCCCGGTGTATCAGCAGACGGGTGGGCATGCGTATGGGAGCGTGTATGCGGGGCCGATTGGGGCGATTCTTACACCGCAGTTGATGGAGATGCATCATGCGCAGAGTTTGCCGTATGCGTCGAGCTTGTGCGGGGCGTGCTATGAGGTTTGCCCGGTGAAGATCAATATTCCCGAGGTGCTGATTCATTTGCGCAACCGCGTTGTCAAAGAGCAGACGGCGGGGCTGAAGGTGCTGGCGAATCCGGAGGCGCTGGCAATGCGGGCGATGGCGGTGATCTTCCGGAGCGAGGGGCGGTTTCGCGCGGCGCAGAGGTTGGGGAGGATGGGCGAGACTCCGCTGGTGCGGAAGGATGGGCAGGGCGAGGGGTGGATTGGATGGCTGCCGGGGATGCTGGGGGGATGGACGCAGGGTAGGGATCTGCGGGAGATGCCGAAGCAGACTTTTCGGGAGTGGTTTGAGAAAAGACAGGGAGTAGGGAATAGGGAGTAGGGAATAGCGTGCCAGAGACTGGCGTGCGGAGGATGGTTGGATATGGTTTCGGAGGCGAGGGCGGAGGTGCTGCGGCGGGTGCGGGTTGCGCTGGGCGGTGAGGCGGCGGATGCGGCGGCGGTTGGCGTGGAGTGGGATAGGTTGCCGCGGGGGTATCGGCGGGCGGCTTCGCTGGGGCGTGAGGCGGTGCTGGAGATGCTGGAGGATCGGCTGCGGGATTATGACGCGCATGTGGTGCGGGTGAAGGCTGGTGAGGTTGCGTCGGGGATTGTGCGGGTGCTGAGAGAGCGGGGGAAGCGGCGGTTGGTCGTGCCGGCGGGATTGGCGGAGGCGCTGGGTGAGGCGCTGCCGGAGGGTTTTGAGTTTGTGGTGGATGATGGGTTTGCGGCGGCGGAGATGGATGGGTTTGAAGGCGTGGTGACGGGGTCGACGGTGGCGATCGCGGAGACGGGGACGATTGTGCTGCAGAATGTCGCGGGGCAGGGACGGCGGGCGGCGACGCTGGTGCCGGACTATCACCTGTGCGTGGTGCGAGCGGCGGATGTGGTGGAGACGGTTCCGGAGGCGATGGACCGGCTGGCGGCGACGGCTACGGTGGCGACTACGTTTGTGTCGGGGCCTTCGGCGACGGCGGATATTGAGATGACGCGGATCAAGGGCGTGCATGGGCCGCGATTTCTGGATGTGATTCTGGTTGCGTAGGGCGGGAGCGTTTCGCAGGGTCGATTGAATTTGTCAAAATTTGCGCGAACCGGCGTTTCAACAAGCGACATTGTTTCAATAGGTAGTATATTTCCCTAATTGAAGTATTGAGGGTTTGCATGAGCATGAATGGTGCAGGGTCCGACGCACGGGCGACGGAACGGGTATGGGCGGCGCTGGATGGATTCCGGATCGAGGTTCCTTCGTGGGGCTTCGCAAACACGGGTACGCGGTTTGGGAAGTTTGCCCAGGCGGGCGCGGCGTCGACGGTTGAGGAGAAGTTTGCCGATGCGTCTGAGGTCAACAAGCTGACGGGCGCCAGCCCGACGGTGGCGCTGCATGTGCTGTGGGACCTGCCGAACGGCAAAGGGGATGTGCCGGAGATCAAGCGGCTGGAAGGAAAGTTTGGGGTGCGGGCCGGGTCGATCAATCCGAATTTGTTCCAGGCGCAGGAGTACAAATTTGGCTCGATTGCGAATCCGAGCGCGGAGATTCGCGGGAATGCGCTGGCGCATCTGCTGGACTCGGTGGAGATTGGGCGCGAGCTGGGGTCGAAGGATGTGTCGTTGTGGATCGCGGATGGGTCGAACTATCCGGGGACACAGTCGATTCGCAAGCGCATTGAGTGGATGGAAGAGGTGCTGGCTTCGACGCACGCGGCGCTGGGGCCTGACCAGAGGATGCTAGTGGAGTACAAGCCGTTCGAGCCGGCTTTCTATCACACGGATATTGCGGACTGGGGCATGGCGCTGGAGCTGGCGCGGCGTGCGGGGCCGAAGGCCAAGGTGCTGGTGGATACCGGGCATCATCTGCAGGGCGCGAACATTGAGCAGATTGTGACGTGGCTGCTGCACTGCGATGCGCTGGGCGGATTCCACTTCAACGATCGGAAGTATGCGGATGACGACCTGACGCTGGGGTCGATCGATCCGTATCAGGTGTTCCGGATCTTCTCGGAGATTCTGAGCTGTCCGAATGCGAATGCGGTGGACGGGATCGCGTACATGATCGACCAGAGCCATAACCTGAAAGGCAAGGTTGAGGCGATGGTGCAGACGGTGGTGATGGCGCAGGAGCTGTTTGCCAAAGCTGCGCTGGTGGACTACGAGAAGCTGGCGGACCTGCAGCAGTCGTGCGACCTGGTGGCGGCGGAGGAGACATTCCGCACGGCGTTCTGGACGGATGTTCGTCCGGCGGTGAAGGAGTGGAGGCAGGCGAGGAAGCTGCCCGTGGAGCCGCTTGCGGAGCTGAAGGCGAGCGGGTATGTGGAGGCAATCAGCAAGGAACGTGGGGCGCGGAATGCAAATAGCGTGACCAGCTACGCTTAGAACAGTTGCAGGGTGTGAGTTGTGAGTGACGCGGAAGAGGGTGAATCCCCTTCCGCGTTTCTCTTGGTATCCTGAGTAAACATGGCAAAACCGATTGTTCTGACGATTCTTGATGGGTGGGGATACCGTGCGGAGACGCACGGGAATGCGATTGCGCTGGCGCGCAAGCCGGTTTACGACGGATTGCTGCGCGATTTTCCGAATACGCTGCTGCGGGCGAGCGACCACTTTGTGGGGTTGCCGGATGGGCAGATGGGGAACTCGGAAGTTGGCCATTTAAATCTTGGCGCGGGAAGAATCGTGCGCATGGATATGACGCGCATCGATACGGCGATTGTGGATGGGAGCTTTTATACCGATCCCACGCTGCTGGCGGCGATTGCTTCGGCGCAGGAGAAGGGCAGCGCTGTGCATTTCATCGGGTTGCTGTCGGATGGCGGGGTGCATTCGCATGTGAGGCATCTGTATGCGCTGCTGCGGCTGATGACTCAGCATAAAGTGGAGCGGGTGTTCGTTCATGCGTTCATGGATGGGCGCGATACGATGCCGACGAGCGGATTGGGGCATCTGGAGAAGCTGGAGCAGCAGTTTCGCGAGATTGGCGTGGGGCAGCTTGCGAGCGTGAGCGGGCGCTACTATGCGATGGACCGCGACCTGCGCTGGGAGAAGGAGAAGCAGGCGTTCGAAGCGATGGTGACGGGGCATCCGGAGGGTGGGACGTATACGGATGCGCTGGCGCGGGTGAAGGAGTTGTACAACAGCGAGATTACCGATGAGTTTATTCCGCCATTTACTGTCGTCGATGCGGAGGGGCATGCGGTTGGGCCGATTCGCGATCATGATGTGGTGATTAATTTCAACTATCGTGCGGACCGGGTGCGGCAGATTACGAGGGTGCTGGCGAGGAATTCGGGATTGACTGCGAATGCTGGGGCGGATCTGCCGAAGGCTGCGGAGCTAGATGCGGAGATTCCGAAGATGGCGGTTCCGGATGACCTGCACTACGTTTGCATGACGCAGTATGACAAGAACTTCAAGCTGCCGATCGTGATTCCGGCGGAGTCGATGGATAACCTGCTGGCGAATTTGATGGCGCAGGCGAACCTGCGGAATTTGCGCGTGGCGGAGACGGAGAAGTACGCGCATGTGACGTACTTCTTCAACGGCGGGATTGAGAAGCCGTTTGGCGGCGAGGATCGCGCGCTGGTGCCTTCACAGAAGGTGGCGACTTATGATCTGGCGCCGGAGATGTCGGCTGCGGGGATTGCGGACGCGGTGGTGAAGGCGGTGGCGGACACGGCGTTCGATGTGATCATCGTTAATTTTGCGAATGCGGATATGGTGGGGCACTCGGGCAAGTTGGAGCCGACGATTCGTGCGGTGGAGACGGTGGATCGCGAGCTGGGGAGGATCTACCAAGCGGTGAAGCAGCGGGGCGGGTCGCTGCTGGTGACGGCGGACCATGGGAATGCTGAGATGCTGATCGATCCGGCGACGGGTGGGCCGCATACGGCGCATACTACGAATCCGGTGCCGTTTATTCTGGTGACGGATGCGAAGGGTGTGGGGTTGAGGGCGGGTGGGAGTTTGCGGGATATTTCGCCTACTATGCTTTCGTTGCTGAGGTTGGATCAGCCGAAGGATATGACGGGTGGGGATTTGGTAGAGCGAATCACAGAGAGCACAGAGTAAAAGAGAGAACGCGGAGAAAGACTTTGTATGGATTCTTTGCGTTTGAACTCGATCAGCGGGACGATTGTGGATGCGGCGGTTGCGGTTCATAGGGCTCTTGGGCCTGGGTTGCTGGAGAGTGCTTATGAGGCTTGTCTCCTGTATGAATTGCGGAAGCGCGGTTTGCAGGTTGAGAGCCAAGTGGGGCTGCCTGTTGTATATGAGGCGGTGCGTTTAGAGATTGGATATCGGATCGATCTGCTGGTGGAGAATGCCGTCGTCGTCGAACTGAAGGCGTGCGAGGCGAATGCGCCGGTTCACCGGGTGCAGTTACTTTCCTATCTGAAGCTGAGTGGCAAGCCATTGGGGCTGCTGTTGAACTTTCATGTGGCGCTGATGAAGGATGGGATTGTTCGGATGAAAAACGGGTAAAGCGAATCACAGAGAACACAGAGCAAAAAAAGAGGACACGGAGAAAAGGCTAAAAAAGCAGTTCTCTGTGTTCTCTCTTCTCCTCCGTGTTCTCTGTGATTCGCTTTGGCTAGAAGTCGCGGCGGCCTTCCATGGCGCGGGTCATGGTGACTTCGTCGGCGTACTCGATGTCGGAGCCGGCGGGGACTCCGGTGGCGATGCGGGTGAGGCGGAGGGTGGGGGCGATGCGGCGGATCTCGTTGGCGAGGTAGGCGGCGGTGGCTTCGCCTTCGGTGGTGGGCGAGGTGGCGAGGATGACTTCTTCGATGGGGCGGTCGGGGTTGGTGAGGCGGGTGAGGAGGTTGGCGATGCGGAGCTGCTCCGGACCTACTCCGCCGATGGGCGAGAGCGTGCCGTGGAGGATGTGGTAGACGCCGTTGTAGCCGCGGGTCTTTTCGATGGTGGCGATGTTGGTGGGCTCTTCGAGGACGCAGAGCGTGCGCTGGTCGCGGATGGGGCTGGTGCAGTAGGTGCAGGGGTCGACGTCGGTGATGTTGTTGCAGAGGGAGCAGAGGCGGAGCTTGGCGCGGAGTTCGAGGATGGCTTCGGCGAGGGCGCGGGCGTCTTCGTCGGTGGCGCGGAGGACGTGGAAGGCGAGGCGCTGCGCGGATTTGGTGCCGATGCCGGGGAGCTTGCGCAGCTCGTCGATGAGGCGGGACATGGGTTCGGCGAAACGGGCCATTTTTCGAGGCTACTCCAGGCCGGGGAGGTTGAGGCCGCCCATCATGCCTGCGACGGATGACTTCATGGCTTCGTCGGCGCGGCGGCCTGCTTCATTGATGGCGGCGGCGATGAGGTCTTCGAGGAGTTCGATGTCGCCTGTGGATGCGCCGAGGGCGGTGGGTTCGATCTTGAGGCGGAGGACTTCTTTTTTACCGTTCATGCGGACGGAGACCATGCCGCCGCCGGATTCTGCTTCGACGATGGTGGAGGCGAGCTTCTGTTCCATCTGGGCCTGCATCTCGCGGGCCTGGGACATCATCTCTTTCATCTTGCCGAGGTCGGAAAAGTTCATAGGAAAGTTGTGAGTTGCAGGTTGCGGGTTGTCAGTTGTCGGTAGAAGGCTGCTAGTCGTTGCCTTCGCGGAGGTCGATTACGGTTTGGATCTCGGCGTTGAAGAGTTTCTGGGCTTGCTGGACCATTGGATGCTCGGTGGCCTTTGCCTGAGCGGAGCCGGTGCGGGCGGGGCGAGGTTTTTTTGCGGTGGCGGGTGTGGCGGCGCCGGGGAGCAGGGTGAGTTTGAGGATGCCGGCGGTGCGGAGCGTGGCGCGGAGGATTTTTTCGGCGTCGGGGTTCATGACGACGGGGAGCATCTTCTGGGAGAGCTCGGTCTGGATGGAGGCTTCGTTGTTGGCGAGGGTCCAGACGGCGTCGGCCATGGCGTCGGCGGCAGAGGATTGTTTGGCGGCGGTGAGGGCTTCGACGGCGGACTGCTGGGCGGCTGAGGGGTCTGCCGGGCCGGGTTGAGGCGAGGGTGCGAGTGGCGCGGTGGTTTCGAAGACGGGGGCAGGGAGGGGGACTTCGGGCTGATGGTCGATGCGGACTTCGATGGGTGAGGGGACCGGGATGGGCATGGCCTCGGGCAAAGCGACCGGGGCGGGCATCGGCATTGGAATGGGGGCGGTTGCGATGGCAGTTGCGCCGCGGGTTTCGGTGACGAGGTGCGGGGCAGAGGCGGCAGAGACGGTGATGGGCGTACTCATGATGGAGCCGGTGCCTTCGGGACGGCGGCGGGTCTTGTCCTGCTCGAAGGGAGAGAAGGCGGGGCGTGCTGAGGGTGCGGGAGCCTGGGGTGCGGCTGGGCGCGGTGAGGCGGAGGCGCTCGTTGCGCGGGGAGTGGTGTTGGATGCGGGGCGGGCGGGGCTGCCGCCCATCTCGCTTAGGGCTTCTTCGATGGGGAGGAGGCGGCGCAGGTGGACCAGCTTGAGGAGGCCCAGCTCGAAGTGGAAGCGCTGTTCTTGTCTATACCCCAACTCGTCGAAGGTTCTCAACATGACTTGCAGGAAGCGGGTGAGCTCCTCTTCGCTGAAGAGCGCGGCGGAGCGGGCGGCGCGGCTCTGCTCGTCGGGGGAGATCTGGAGGAGTTCGGAGCCGAGGCCGGTTCCGTCGGCGCCCTCGGGGGTGAGGCCGGCAACTTTGGCGATGAGGGCGTTGCGGAGGTAGCGGACGCACTGGCGGGCGAGCTGCGCGGGAGAGTTGCCGGCGTCGAGGAGCTGGTTGGCGACGGTCATCACTTCGGCGGAGCGGTTGCCGTCGACGGCTTCGAGCATGCGTTCGAAGACGGCGTTGGGGACGGTGCCCATGAGCTCGCGGATCTGGGCGGCGTCGAGGCGGGCGATGGCGGTCCCATCGGCTGAGGGCTCGGTGGGTGCGGAGGCGATGGCCTGGTCCATGATGGAGAGCGCGTCGCGCATGGAGCCGTCGCCGGCTTCGGCGAGGAGCGAGAGGGCTGCGTCGTCGGCGATGACGCCTTCGTGGGTTGCGATGGTGCGGAGCTGGGCCAGGATGTCGACGAGCTTCACAGCGTGGAAGCTGAAGTGCTGGCAGCGCGAGCGGACGGTCTGGGGGATGTCCTCGGGCTGGGTGGTGGCCATCATGAAGACGATGTGGTCGGGCGGCTCTTCGAGGGTCTTGAGGAGGGCGTTGAAGGCGGCGTCGGTGATCTGGTGGGCTTCGTCGAGGATGTAGATTTTGTACTTATCGCGCGCGGGACGGTAGCGGGCGGCGTCGCGTAGCTCGCGGATCTCGTCGATGCCGCGGTTGGTGGCGGCGTCGATCTCAATGACGTCTACGGCGTTGCCGGCTTTGATCTCGGTGCAGGACTCGCAGACTTCGCAGGGCTCGGCGGTGGGGCGGAGTTCGCTGCCGATGGTGTTGCGGCAGTTGAGGGCCATGGCGAGGATGCGCGCGATGGTGGTCTTGCCGATGCCGCGATGGCCGGAGAAAATGTAGCCGTGGGCGATGCGGTTTTGCGTGAGCGCGTTCATCAGGGTCACGGTGACGTGGTCCTGGCCGATGACGTCGGCGAAGCGCTGAGGGCGGTATTTGCGGGCTAGAACCTGGTAGGCCATAGAGGTGATTCTGGCGGTGGGTGGCCGCATGTCTATTGTAAGCGGCTATAAGGCAAAGCGAATCACAGAGGACACGGAGGAAAAGAGAGAGCACAGAGTGATGCTGCGGTGCGTTCTCCGGGTTATGCCTGGACTGCTTTTGCGGTTTGCCTTCTTTTGGCGATGCGGGCGCGGCGTTTTAGTTCCATGTCGCTGAACATGGTGCCGCGGCATTGGGTGGCTCCGCAGTAGCAGTCCTGGGTGTCGTCGTCGGAGTCGTAGAGGTTGTACTCGTAGGTGAGCTCTTCGCCGGCGGCGATGTCGCGCACTGCGATGATGAAGATGCGGTCATCGTCGATCTCGGTCTCGCAGTTGGGGTCGCAGCAGTGGTTGAGGAACATGGCGGTGCCGAAGCCGTCGATGACGGTGTTCCCGCTGCATGCGAAGAGGTAGGTGATGTCGCGGCCTTCGTAGCGGGTGTCGGCGAGGGACTTGGGCATGCGCGGGCCGTCGTATTCGACGACGCGGGCGCCTTTCCGGATGGGCCGAATGGTGTAACAGCCGGCGGCGTGGATGGACGAGGAGCGAATGACGAGTCCGGAGGGCATTATGTATTCTCGGTGGGTTGATTGCAGAGCGGCCAGTTTGATTCGAGCTGACTATAACTCCGTGCTGACTATAACAAAAAGGCTGTATGGATCGTCCAAAGGGGAGGCGAAAAAGCTCTGAAACCGATCGGCATCGAGGCTCGGATTCTTCGGGCAAAGCATCTAAACTGGAAGATGATGGGAATGCGGAGACATCTCGGCGGAGTGTTGGTGGCGGGCGGCTTGTTTGCGGCTTGCGCGGGGAGTTCGTGGGGGCAGAGCTCTCCGGCGAGTCCGGCGCCGTGCATGGTTGCGCCGCAGCCGGTTCCTTGCGGTGCGACTGCCGCGCAGGCTGACAGGCCTGGTACAACGACGGGCAAGCCTGCGGCAGAGCGGTTTCCTTTTCCGGGTGAGGAGAGTGGTTCAGGGAGCTCGGCGGGTTCGCCGGCTGCCAATGCGCCGCAAGCTCCGGATGCGGCTGGTTCGGATGCGGCGAAGAAACAGGCCGGGAAGGATTTTCCGTTTCCCGGGGAGGGTGCGAAGCCGGATGCGGCGGGCGGTTCGAGTTCGAGTAGAGGCAGTAGTTCGAGTTCGAGCGGCGACGATGCCGCGGCCGATCCTGACGCGAGTCCTGATGCCGCGGGGCTGAAGGACAAGGGGAGCGAGGGCAGTCAGGCGCCTCAGGGACGGAGGCTGCTGCATCGGGTGAACCCACCGGGGACGAAGCTGCAGAGCCCGGATGAGCGCGAGGCGGAAGACCTTGATGTCGCGCACTTCTACACGCAGAGCGGCGACTTCCAAGGCGCGTATATGCGGAGCCAGGATGCGGTGAAGACGATGCCGGATGATCCGGATGCGCACTTTGCGCTGGCGGAGATTGCGCGGAGGCTGAACAAGGCCGACGAGGCGATCGCGGAGTACAACGCTTGTCTGAAGCTCGACCCGGACCCGAAAGAGGCCAAGGCGGCGCGGAAGGAACTGGCGCGGTTGAAGCCTTAAAGGCTGTGGTTAGTGGTTAGTTTCAGAGGCCTAGAAACTCCAAGCGTCCGCCTGTAGGACGGTCGTGCGATTGGAGGAATTCAACTAGTTACCACGACTGGCCTATCAAGCTCGCCGTAGTTATAGGCTTCTTCTGTGACCACCGGGATTTCGAGGAAATTCTCTGTAAGGGGCGGCGATTGCGTCTTCCATTCCAATCCTGCCGCGCGCCAGGGGTTATTTCCTGCAACTTCGCCATACTTCAATGACCAGAGAAGATACCCCGCTGGTAGCAAATAGCCGATGGCCAGGACGGAAGCACCGGCGGTTGACAGGACGTTCAGGACCTGGAACTCCGGGGGATACGAATGATAGCGTCGTGGCATCCCAAGATAGCCGAGGATGAACTGAGGGAAAAAGGTGAGATTGAAACCGATAAACAGGATAGATGCTGCCAGCTTCCCTAGTTGCTCTGAATACTTTCTGCCAGTTATCTTGGGCCACCAGAAGTGCAGACCAGCCATGTAGGCACTCACCATCCCACCCACCATGACATAGTGAAAGTGCGCCACTATGAAATAGGTTTCCGTCAGATGGACATCCATGCCCAGCGATGCGAGCATGATCCCAGTCATCCCCCCCAAGGTGAAAAGACCGATGAAGCCGAAGGCGTATAACATGGGCGTATCGAAGGTTATGGAGCCTTTCTGCATGGTGAAGGACCAGTTGAAGACCTTGATTGCAGAAGGTATGGCGACCAGCATGCTCATCAACGAAAACACCAAGGCCGAATAGTTCGATATGCCCATGATGAACATGTGGTGGGCCCAGACAAAGAAACTGAAAACGGCAATGCTAACTGACGAGAATGCAACCGCGGTATAGCCAAACACCCGCTTCCTGGAAAAACATGCGACTACCTCCGACATGATTCCCATTCCCGGGAGGATCATCACATAAACCGCGGGGTGGGAGTAGAACCAGAAGAGATGTTGAAACAGAAGCGGGTCGCCACCCACCCTCGGATCGAAGATGCCGACCCCGGCCACACGTTCAAGGACGATAAGCACCATGGATATGGCAACTACTGGAGTTGCGAGAACGAAGATAATGGAGGTTGCATAATAGGACCAGATGAACAAAGGCAGACGGAACCACGTCATGCCGGGAGCGCGCATTCGGTGGATGGTAACGATGAAATTGACTCCAGTCAGGATGGAGGAGAAGCCGGCGACGAAGATGCCCATCGCGGCGGGGACCACGTTGGTGTTCAGGTAGTGCGTGCTCAGTGGCGTGGTAAACGTCCAGCCTGTATCCACGCCGCCGAAGACCATCATGTACAGCTCTAAACTGCCTCCGATCATAAACAGGTACCAGCTTAGGAGGTTGATCTTCGGAAAGGCGACATCCTTGGCCCCGATCATAAGGGGTATCAGAAAATTCCCCAGTACCGCTGGAGCTACCGGCACCAGGAAGAAGAAGACCATGATGATTCCGTGGATTGAGAACAGCTTGTTGTATGTATCCGCCGACACAAGCTCACCACCGGGTGTCAACAAATTCAGCCGTATCAGCGCGGCCATTGTGCCACCAATGACGAAAAAGAAACTTGTCGCGAACAGGTAGAGGAGAGCGATGCGTTTGTGATCCTGCGTTAGCAACCATGACTTGATGCCATATTCGCTGTTCAGGTAATTTCTCTTTGGAAAGACCGGGAGTATTGCTGGTATTGTGGCCATTGCGTTCCTCGTGTCTTCTGTGTGAGCGTTGAGATTCGCAACGCTCTGCTCAATTGCTCTCAGTCTGCAATTGCGATGTCAGTCCGCCGGAACGCCAAACGCGCTGGAAGATGGAACCTTGCGAATCCGGATTCTAAAGAGGCTTGGCCCGCGTTCGATGTATTCCCACAAAGCCTGTCCCGTCCGTGTCATCTCAAACTGCCGGTTTAATGGAACCGGATCGTGGTCGTTGAGCAGTCTTAGTGACTCGCCAGGGGCCAGCGCATCGAATTTAGCAAAGATCAGAGGATGCCGTTGCGGACGAGGAACTTCGCGAAGGTCAAGCTCTTCTGAAAGCTCCTCCGGCAACTTGTCTGGGACCTTGGCGCCAGTCGCCAGGACGAGAAGCACGGAGTCTTCATGCGCATGAACCCTGTGCTTTGCTCCAGCTGCAATGCTCACCACTTCGCCTGCGTGCAATTCACAGGGGACCTCGTCCTCGAAGAAGCTGACGTGTCCCCGTATCGCATAGATTGTCACTCTGCTTGGGGCTGCGTGCTCCGGAATCAGTTGCTCGGCAAGCATGCTGATAAGTACCATCCGGTAGCCGGGATCATTGATCAGGACTTTGGGATTGAATCGATTGCCGTTGAATTCGATCAGATCATTGAGATTGTGTTTTTGCATATGCCGGTATCCCCCGCGATGGGTCTGCGGTGTCTTATCATGGAAAGTATGCTTTGTCGGCGCGCTGTGCTATGACTCAAGTCGTACGGAGGGCCCTATGAAACATACGGGGAAAATTACGGCGCTGCGTCAGACCCGTCTTTTTGGATCTCTCGACCAGGAAGCGCTATTGTGGCTCGCAACGCGAGCGGAGGAACGGCGCTTTACTTCCGGAGAGATGCTGTTCTTTTCTGGAGAAGCAGCGACGGGGATGTTCGTGGTTGTAAGAGGAACGATACGAGCGTTTCAACAGAATTCGGAAGGGCGCGAACAGGTGATGCATATCGACACGATCGGCGCTACGCTCGGTGACGTTCCTGTATTCGATGATGGTCCTTACCCGGCATCGGCAGTCGCTCAAACGGACTCCAATGTACTCTTCATCAGTAAGCAGGTAATCAGACAATTCTGCCTACAAGATCCCCATTTTGTGCTCCTTGCGCTGAAAATGATGGCAGAACGTGTGCGAAAGCACGCGCAATTGGTCAACAGCTTGTCATTTTACGAAGTAGGCCAGCGTCTCGCACTCTTACTATTGGCAGAAGCGGAAAGAGTCGGGACTACGCAGAACGAACACATCGTGTTTCATCTCAGCCTTTCAAATCACGAAATTGCGACGCGCATAGGCTCGGTGCGGGATGTCGTTTCGCGCGCTCTTGCTCGACTTCAGAAGTTGGGATTGGTGGCTGTCGAAATGCGCGCGGTCACGATCCGTAACACACACGCGCTCAGGGTATATGCCGAACCTCACTAAAACCCGCGGCGACGAATGCACCGAACTGATTGAGTCCAGGAAGCATTTCAGAACGTGATCATATTTCACCAGTTCAACTGATATCTGTAAGTAGTAGGATCTCGTTCTGCGCGGAACGCTCTATTCGATCGCAATTAAGCCAAGGTCAAGCTGCGAACGTGTGTTCTGGATGTGTTTCCGCATAAGCTCCTACGATTCGCGCGATTTTCTCCAGAAATAGGCTATCGAGCTCCCTACTAGGTCAGGCGGTGGCGGACGATGGAGATTCCTTTGGTGGGAGCCTTCGTAGCGGGTTGTGTGGGGGGTATCCGGTTGACTGCGGTGGCTGCGGTCGGCTGATCCTGATCCTCAGGGTCCATATTGTCCAGTTCCAGGTCGTCGGGGTCGAGGTCTTCGTCTACGCGGAGGTACTTTCGCATGTAGCGGAGAGGTTCTGCCGCGGTTGCGAGCTCGCGCAGATGGTAGAGCCATGCGTCGTCGCGGGCGCTGCGGCGGGTGTAGCCCTTGCGGCTGACGGTGCCGATGGTGCCGTCGGGGTTGCGGCGAGTGAAGGTCTGGGTGGGGACCTGGAAGGTGATGCGTTCGCCGGCCTTCCAGAAGCTGGAGGCGAACTCGTGAGAGAAGAGGAGCGCGTAATACTGGCGGTTTTCGGACAGGGTTTCGACGGCCTGACGAGTCGTCTCCCAGGGACGGCCCAGTCTGGAGATGTACCACTTGCGGAATTCAAAGCCGTTGGCGCGCGCTTGCGCGACCAGCAGATGAAGCAGTTCGAACCGTGTCATAGGACGACAAATTCCTCTGCGGAAGACTTCTCTGCGTTCGCAAGAACCATATTAGTGGCCCACTTGGAAATCTACCTGAAATTCAACTGGTTGAATTGCGATTTCAACTGTGCTGAGGCATCATAGTGGTATCCGCAGGGGTAGCACAAAGTCCCTGGACCTGAGTTTTTCTTGTCTTTTTCGACGCGACGCCTCTGCGCCGCCTGGATGTTATTCGCCTTGGTTCCCCGGGTTCTCAGGAGATTGATGGCCATGACAATTACATGTCCAAAGTGCCGCGAACCGAATATTCGAAGATCGCATCGCAAGCTTCTCGATTTTCTTCTCAGAAGCATCGGTTTGATTCCGTTGCGATGCAATCTTTGTGAACATCGCTTCTTCCGGTTTCGTAGAAAGCATCTCATGAACCGTGCCGGCTGATGGGTTTGGCGGACGTTACGTGCTGGGTGCGTTGAAGGTTCTTTGTGTGCCCTCGCGAGTCCGGGGCGGGGTTCCACGCGTACCATTCTTATGTATGCGCCCAGGTGATTCGTCGTCTCGATCGTGGATGCCAGTCAGGCGCTCCCTCCTCTCCTTCATAGTTGGATTGTTTCTTCTGGTTTCGCTGGGCGGAATGGCTTCTGCTGCCTCTGAGCCGGCGAATGCGGAGGCGACGCACCACAGCGATCCGCTGAACTTTGACCCCCTGGTTCGCGAGGGCTATGAGCGCTTCTACATCCTGGACTACGACGGGGCGCTGAGCCGCTTTGAACAGGTGCTGAAGGCGCATCCGAAGGAGCCGATGGCCTATGGATATGTCCAGATGGCGACGGTGTTTCGCGAGCTGTATCACCAGGATCTGCTGGACACGACGTACTATGCGCACGATTCGTTTCTGACGTCGAAGCGCAATGTAGTGGTTCCGGATGCGACGCGGCAGCGCATCGAGTCGCTGACGGATGAGGGGATCAAGCTGTGCGACGACCGCATCAAGGCGAACGACCGGGACAAGGATGCCTATTTTGCGCGGGGGTATCTGCGGGGGATTCACGCGGCGTTTATCACGCTGGTGGACCACAGCTTTGTGAGCGCGGCGCGGCAGGGGTATGCGGCGCGGGGGGATTCGGAGCAGGCGCTGAAGATCGACCCGGAGTATGCGGACGCGAAGATGGCGATCGGGATCCAGCAGTTCGCGGTGGCGAGCCTGCCGCGGTGGGTCCGGATGATGGTGGGGATCGTAGGCGTGGGCGGAAACAAGGAGAAGGGACTGCAACTGCTGCGCGAGTCGGCGGCGCATGGGGTGGTGACGGCGGTGGAGTCGCGTACGGTGCTGTCGCTGTTTTTGCGGCATGATGGGCGGTATCCCGAGGCGCTGGCGGTGCAGCATGGGCTGGCGGCGGAGTATCCGCACGATTATTTATTTCGACTGGAAGAGGCGAATCTGACCAAGGATGAGGGCCATGGGCCGGACGCGATTGCACTGTACAAGGTGGTGCTGGGGGATGCGGCGAAGCCGGGGTACTTTGTCGATCCGCGGGTGCAGATGGCGTGGTTCGGGTTGGCAGATACAGAGCGCGGGCAGAACGAGATCGCTGACGCGGCGGAGCATTACGTGAAGGCGGCGGATCAGCCGGAGTGCAGCGACTGGCTGAGGAAGAGGGCGCAGTTGAACGCCGGCGAGATGTACGACCTGCTGCATGAGCGCGAGAAGGCGGTGGCGCTCTACCGGCAGGCTTCGGCGGGTGGCGGGGACCAGTCGCAGGCGGATATGGCGCGAAAGTTGATCAAGACGGCTTACGTGGGAAAATAGGCGGGAACCGGGGGCGGGGTTCCTGCGTACTCAGGCTTTGGGAATGTGGCAAAATAAGAACTTCCCGGAGGCTTGGCTATGTACTGCACTCATTGCGGAAGACAGTTGGATGTGGATGCGCGTTTCTGCCCCGGTTGCGGCGCGGCGTGGCAGGGTGCGCCGTTTGCGCGGGCTCCGTATCCTGGACAACTGGTGCGGCCGCGGTATCCGCGGGTGATTGGCGGGGTGTGCTCGGGGCTGGCGCAGCACTATGGCTGGGACCTGTCGCTGGTGCGCGTGATCTGCATGCTGTCGATCTTCTTTACGGGCGTTGGGTTGTTTGTGTATCTCGCTGCGTGGATCATTATTCCTGAGGCTCCGTATATGCTGCCGGTTCCTGAACGCAGCCCCGGCACGGTCGCTTGAACTCATTTCCTTCCCGCCCTTTTCACTACCGCAAGCGGACGCTTTGGTGCGATTCGGTGAGCTTGTTGGCTTTGGCAGAGGCGCATGGGACGCCGCTTTATGTTTATTCGGCGGGGCAGATTCGGCATCGGTTCGGGCTGTTTGAGCAGGCGTTTGCGGATCGGGCGTTTACGATCTGCTATGCGGTGAAGGCGAACTCGGCGCTGGCAATTTTGCGGCTTCTGGCGGAGATGGGGGCGGGGTTCGATATCGTCTCGGGCGGGGAACTGGAGCGGGTGCGGCGGGCTAGCAAGGCGGCGTTGAAGCGGGTTGTGTTTTCCGGTGTAGGCAAGCAGGTGTGGGAGATTGATGCGGCGCTGAAGGCGGGGATTCTGCTGTTCAACGTGGAGTCCGAGGCTGAACTGGAGTTGCTGGCGGTGCGCGCGGAGGCGCTGGGAGTGAGAGCGCGATTTGCGCTGCGGGTGAACCCGGATGTGTTCGCGGATACGCATCCGTATATTTCGACGGGGCTGCGCGAGCATAAGTTCGGGATCGACATTGGGCTGGCGCGGGGGATCTATCGCAAGGCGGCGCGGTCGAAGTGGCTGGATGCGGCTGGGGTGAGCGTGCATATCGGGTCGCAGATCCGGACGGTGGAGCCGTTTGCGGCTGCGCTGGGGCGGGTTGCGGCGCTGGTGGGCGAGTTGCGGCGAGATGGGCACGATATTCGGTATGTGGATGGCGGGGGTGGGCTGGGGATCGACTATAGCGACTCGCCCGCGGAGCCTACGTTCGATCCGGCGCGGAAGGTGAAGGACTATGCAGCGGCGCTGAAGAAGGCTTCGGCAGGGCTGGAGGCGCATCTGCTGCTGGAGCCAGGGCGGTTTCTGGTGGCGCAGGCAGGGGCTTTGCTGACGCGGGTGGTGGTGGTGAAGAAGAATGGCGCAAAGACGTTCGTGATTACGGATGCGGGGATGAATGATTTGATTCGGCCAGCGCTGTACCAGGCGCATCATGAGATTCTGCCGGTGGCGCAGGCGAGGGCTGGTGACGAGAGTCTGGTGGATGTGGTGGGGCCGGTGTGCGAGTCGGGGGATTTTTTTGCGCGGGACCGGGCGCTGCCGAAGGTGAAGGCGGGGGATCTGGTGGCGCTGCTGGATGCGGGGGCTTATGGGATGGTGCAGAGCTCGAACTACAACACGCGGGTGCGGCCGGCGGAGGTTCTGGTGGATGGGGATGAGGCGAAGTTGATTCGGCGGCGGGAGACGTTGAAGGAGCTGTTGGGGGCGGAGATTTTGTAGAGTGTTCCAAGGAAGGCATATCCCGGCGGCTAAAGCCCCGCACTTTTTTCGCGGTCAGATGTCCGGGCTAAAGCCCGGACCTATCTCAGAAGCAAATGTGATGGTCAGATGTCCGGGCTAAAGCCCGGACCTATCTCAGAAGCAGATGTGATGGTTCTTTCTCATCGTTTTTTCGTCGAGGTCATCCAATCGATATGGCTATTCCTGCTGGAACTCGAATTGGGCATGTGCTTTTGAAGGTTGCGGATCTGGAGCGGGCGCTGGGGTTTTATTGCGGGGTGCTGGGGTTTGAGTTGATGCAGCGGCTGGGGCCTTCGGCGGCGTTTATTTCGGCGGGCGGGTATCACCATCACATTGGGTTGAATACATGGGAAAGCAAGGGTGGGCCGGCTCCGGCGGCGGGGACGACGGGGCTGTATCATCTGGCGATTGTGTATCCCACGCGGGGAGATCTGGGACGGGCGCTGAAGGGGCTGCTCGACCATGGCGTGCGGCTGGACGGCGCGGCGGACCATGGAGTGAGCGAGGCGCTTTATCTGCGCGACCCGGATGGGATGGGGTGGAGTTGTACTGGGATCGGCCTCGGGAGTTTTGGCCGCGGGATGCGGGGGGCGAGCTGGCGATGTTTACGCGGGAGCTTGATTTGGAGGGTTTGCTGGCGGCAGGACATGAGGAGCAGGAGCCTGTGCCGGAGGATGTTTCCGAAGGGCCTCTGGATTTGTGAAAGTCTCGATCTGGCATGGCGATAAACCCATGTCTCAGAAGCGAGACCCATTCGGCAGGCTCAGGGCAGGCTATGGGGCACCCATGTCATACGGTTAACTCAGGTGTTGCCATGCTAAAATCGAACGTCGCGCGGGGCTTGTGGTTTGCTGCTTTCCCTGCGCTGGGCTGGTCTGTTGCACAGGCGGCTTACTAAATTAAAGATCCAGAGGGAACACATGTCCGGCCATTCAAAATGGGCGACCATTAAGCATAAGAAGGGCGCCACCGATGCCAAGCGTGGCAAGATATTTACTCGTTTGATCAAGGAAATTACGATTGCTGCGAAGGGCGGCGGGGGCGATCCCGACGGCAATCCGCGGCTGCGGACGGCGATCCTGGCGGCCAAGGCGGAGAATATGCCGGCCGACAATATCAAGCGGGCGATCCAGCGCGGCACGGGCGAACTTGAGGGCCTGTCTTACGACGAGATTGTGTATGAGGGGTATGGGCCGGGCGGCGTCGCGATCATGGTGCAGGTGCTGACCGACAACAAGAACCGCGCGGTGAGCGAGATTCGTCATGCCTTCTCGAAGAACAACGGGAATCTGGGTGAGTCGGGGTCGGTGGGGTATCTGTTCACGAAGAAGGGGTTGATCATCGTCGAGAAGTCGAAGGTGAGCGAGGACAAGCTGACGGAGATTGTGCTGGACGCGGGCGCGGATGACCTTTCGGACGAGGGCGATACGTGGGAGGTGCTGACGGACCCGAAGGAGTATGACCGGGTGCTGGAGGCGATCAAGGCGGCGAAGATCGAGCCGGACCACGCCGAGGTGACGATGATCGCCTCGACCTACCAGAAGCTGGAAGGCGCGCAGGCGAATGCGATGATGCGTCTGCTGGAGGTTCTGGAGGACCTGGACGATACGCAGAATGTCTATAGCAACTTCGACATGGATGAGGCTGCGATCGCGGCGCATGCGGGGTAAAGCAAGAGCCAAGTGCGACCGCGGATCAACACGGATGAACGCGGATTTTTAAAACGGAATTTTGTAAGAGGCCGCCGGGGCGCCGGCGGCTTTCGTTTTGTGCGGTGGGGCCACAGACTTAGGACAGGAGTTTTTTGATGCGGCGTTTTTTTCGGTTTGCGGCGCTTGGGGCAGGTCTGTGCGGGATGCTGTCTGCTTCCGTTACTGTGGCACAAGGAAATGCTGCTGTGAATGCTCGTCCGACGGCGGTGCTGGATCATCAGCCGCTGGAGTTTGGGGTGTTGGGGCAGAGTGGATTTGGCGTGACCCAGCAGCGGGGCGGCTTCAAGTTTCTGATGGCGGGGGTGCATGCGGGCAAGGTGCTGACCGGGCCGATTGGGCATGGTGCGCTGAAGGGGAACTTCGAGTATGCGATGGAGGCGTTCCCCTTCTGGCAGTCGTATACGCCGAAGTTTGAGCGGGCGAAGTGCGCGGCGGTTCCGGGGGATCCGACCAATGTGACGTGCTCGGGGCCGTATACGGTGGGGGGGACGTTTACCGGAGCTTCGATTACGCCGATTATTTTGCGCTGGAATTTGAATGGGACGCGGCGGTTTGCGTTCTGGGGGCAGGCGGCGGGGGGGCTGTTGTGGACGAACCACAAGTATCCGGCGTTCGGTGGGCCTCCGTATAACGTGCTGAACGATGGGAAGAATGCGGACGCGAGCGTGTGGAACTTTACTCCTCAGGGCGGGATAGGCGTACATTATTTTGTCCGGGCGAAACGCTCGCTGGATGTGGGGGCGAATGCCATCCATATATCGAGCGCGTCGCTGGGCGATCGCAACCCGGGCGTGAATGCTAGTGTTCAATTCACGGTTGGGTATTCCTGGTGGAAGTAGTGAGGGCAGCTATTAGCTGTTAGCTTCTAGCTTCTAGCTAAAGGCTAAAGGCTAAAGGCTAAAGGCTAAGGGCTAAAAGCTAGAGGCTCGATTTTTTATGAATACTGTCCGTTCAGATGCGATTGTCGAGTGCGTGCCGAACTTTTCCGAGGGCAGGGACGCGGCGAAGGTGACGGAGATCGTCGCGGCGATGCAGGTGGACGGAGTGCGGCTGCTGGACTGGTCGCTGGATGCAGCGCACAACCGGTCGGTGGTGACGATTGCAGGGAGTCCGGCGGCGGTGGTGGAGAGTGCGGTTCGCGGAGCGGGGCGGGCGGCGCAGTTGATCGACCTGACGAAGCAGAAGGGGGTGCACCCGCGGATCGGGGCGGCGGACGTAGTGCCGTTTGTGCCGGTGAGCGGGTTGTCGCTGGCAGAGTGTGCGATGCTGGCGCGGCATGCAGGGATGGAGATCTGGCGTCGGTTCGGGGTGCCAGTGTATTTCTATGAGGCGGCGGCGGCGCGCGCGGACCGGATCAACCTGGAGGATGTACGGCGCGGGCAGTTTGAGGGGTTGCTCGAGACCGCGCATCGCGATGCGGCGCGGAGACCGGATATCGGCGGGCCGGAGATTCATCCGACGGCAGGGGCTAGCGCGGTGGGAGCGCGGAGCTTTCTGATTGCGTACAACATTTATCTAGACGTGCCGGAGGGAGCGCAGAAGGCTGGGGCGCATGTCTCGGCGGCTGATATTACGGCGGCGCGTGCGGTGGCGCGGGCGATTCGCGCTTCGGCGGGCGGAATGCACGGGGTGAAGGCGATTGGGGTTTCGGTGAATGGGCGGGCGCAGGTGAGCATGAACATCACCGACTTTCGCAGGACGACGATGAAGCAGGTTCATGCGGCGGTGCGGGATCTGGCGCGCAACCATGGCGCGGTGGCGGCGGAGGGTGAGTTGATTGGGTTGATTCCGGCGGAGGCTTACGACGCGGAGGCGGAGTGGGTGCGGGAGATTCCGGGATTCGACCCGGAGGCCAAGGTGCTGGAGCGCAAGCTGCACCATCCGCTGCCTTGGCCATCGGAGTAGTGCGACTTTTGGGGCAGGTTGGGTATTTGAGTCGAAGGTACTGATTTTTTGCAGGTTAGCGGGGCGATTTGCGGGACAACCTTCCTGCGCGGGGTTCGTCCAACGCACAGGTTGTGCTTGCTTCGGACACTGATTCAAGAAACAATAGGACGGTTGGACTGGAATGGGCCGCAAAGCTGATTTTAAGCTGGACTGGCGGTCGATAAAAGGTCCTGATCGCCACAGGTTTCATGGGAGTTATTTTGCATATGTTTCGATTGATTTCTGACGTTCGCTTTACGGCCGCGCTTACGGCGCTGGCGCTTTGCACTCCGTTTGCCGCGCATGCGGCGCAGCTTTCGAATGACGCGAAGGCAGCGATCCCGCACGATGTGCAGCAGATCATTGTGGTGGACTACCGCGCGATGCAGAACTCGCCCGCGGCGATGAACCTGAAGGACCGCGTGCTGCCGCCTGAGTTGAAGCGGCTGGAGCAGGCGCTGACGACCTCCGGGCTGAAGGTGGACTCGGATGCGGATGCGCTGGCGTTTGCATCGTTTCGCGTGCCCGGCCCGGGAGAGAAGGCTCCGGATCAGCAACTGATTGTGGGCATCGCGCAGGGGCAGTTCCACAACCACGACATTCTGGCGAGCTTTGCGAAGAGCAAGGTGAAGCCGGTGGTGGTGCGCAACAACAGCATTTATCCCATGGGATCGACGGGGATGAGCGTGGTGTTCCTGAACCAGACGACGATGGTGTTTGGGGACAAGATGGCGATTACGGCGGCTCTGGATGCGCGGGATGGATTGCACGCGAATTTCCTGAGCAACGGCGACCTGGTGAACGAGATGGCCGCAGTGGATACGCACGCGGTGTGGAGCCTGCTGGACCAGAAGGGCACGCAGGAGATGATGAAGAGCGTGCTGGGGCAGGCGTCGCAGCTTGCGGACTATGACTCGGTGAAGAACCGGATGAAGTCTTCGCGCTACACGATGGATTTCTCGAACGGCGTGAAGTTCGATATGGCGGTGACGATGTCGGATACGCTGACGGCGGCGACGTGCGCGACGCTGATGAAGGGCGTTGCGATTCTGAAGAAGGCGCAGGGCACTCCACTGGAGAAGACGGCGCTGGACGACACGACGATCGACTCGGGTGCGGGAACGCTGACGGTTTCGTACTCGTCTTCGGACAGCCAGTTCGCCAGCCTGTTGACTTCGCCGCTGTTTCAGTCGGTGGTGAAGTAAGGGCGAGAGTCTGGAGCCCAGGTTTCAGGGAAAAGCGGACGGCTTTCGTCAGGCGAGGGTCAGAGCTACTTCGAGGGTTTCGTTGTTGAACTTGTAGAATCTGCGGGTGGTGGCCGAGGTGTGGCCGGCTGCGCTTCGCGTGATCGCGGGGATGGAGAGCTGGCTGGCCGCGGCGGCGTCGCTGAGGCGGCTCTTCCATCCGCCGGCGATCATGTTGCAGAGTTCGCCGACTGCGTCTTCGATGAGCTGATCGTCCCAATCGCCTTCGGCTCCGAGGAGGATGTCGGCTACGCGATCTGCCGCGATAGCGGAGATTTGGAGGATGCAGTGGCCTTCCAGGGGACCCGAGAAGACAATCTTCGCCGAGATGCCAGGCCCGTTGTCTGAGGGGTGAGTGGTCAGCACGCATGGTTGGCGCAGCATCGTCTCGAAGACGTTCGCGACGGCGTCATCGATGTGTGCAATGGACGGGCTTCGATCGTCTTTTTCTTTCGCGGGTTTTGCGGCTGGGGTCATCGTATCTTTCCTTTCGTGAACCCGTCTTTCGTTCAGGCTGCGAATAACGGCAGGGAGAGGACGCTGGCCTGCATCTGCTCGATCGTGAAGGGCTTCGAGATATATGCGTGAGCGCCGGCCGCAATTGCCTGGAGCACATGGGAGTGCGCGCCTTCGGCGGTGATCATGACTACGGGGACGGTGGGGGCGAGGTTGCGGCGCTGCTTTTCGAGCAGAAAATCGAGACCGCCCATGGCGGGCATGTGGAGGTCGCAGAGGATGAGGCCGGGCAGCGCGCCGGAGCGGGTTGCCTCTTCGAGGACGGCGAGTCCTTCTATGCCGTTGGCGGCGGAGAGGACTTCGCTGATCTTGACGCCTGCCGCGCGCAGGGCGCGCTCGACGATCATTCGCATGACGACCGAGTCGTCGATGATCAATACCTTCATGCATCTGCTCCTGAACTTTGTCTCAGAACGCTTATCGGCGCGCGGTGGAGGAGAGCGAGGGATTTGCCGGGTTGCGGAAGGTACCAATGTCATGTGCTTCCAATGGAAAAGCGTGGTGTTGGCGTAGAGCCTGTGGGCAGGGCTGCCGATGAGAGCCGGAGAGACACTCGTGCGAGAGATGCTACGTATGGAGAAGTTGAGTCCGGAGGCGATTGCGGCGATTGTGCGAAGGATGACGGAGGAGTCGGCGCGGCGGGCGTGTAAGCTGGCGGCTCTGCGCGAGGCGATTGCGGCGGGGGTGTATCGGATCCGCGCCGGGAGGCTTGCGGATGCGGTTGTGCGGACGATGAAAGGCTAAAGTCGCGCTGACCCTATAATCGTGCTGGATCGGAGTGAGCGGGGTTATGGTGGCTGGGTTGAGGTTTCTGTGGGTTGCGACACGCGGGCACCGGCTTCGGCCATGGCGCAGCGAGTACCTGAAGTGGCGGCTGGAGACTTATTCGGGGCTGCATGCGGAGGAGATCCGCGGGCGCGATTTCTGGCGGTTCCTCGTCACGGAGCGCGGGCAGTTGCTACGATTCGGGCGATGGCTCGCCGAGATGAAGACATATGCGAACGCGCCGGAGAAGCCTTGAGGGACTCCTCGCGGCGAAGTTTTTTGCAGGCTGCGGCTAGTGTGGCGGCAGTGGGTGTGTTTCCAGTTGCGGGGCGTGGGCTGCATCTGGCGTTGAAGCCGGGCAAGAAGCCGGCTTCGATTGAGGGAGTTACGGGTGCGGGATCGCTGGGGGCGCACGGGGCGGCCCATGGGGTGTTGTATGGGTGCGCGGTCGATGTGCGGGCGCTGGCGAATGATGCGGCGTATGCGAAGTTGATCCGCGAGCAGTGCAGGATTCTGGTTGCGGAGAATGCGATGAAGTGGGGGCCGCTGCGACCGGCGGTGGACAAGTTCAACTTCGATGAGGCCGATGCGCTGGTGGCGTTCGCGGAGGAGAACAAGATGAAGCTGCGCGGGCATAACCTGGCGTGGCATCGGGATAATCCGCGGTGGATCGATGCGACGGTGACGGCGGCGAATGCGCGGCAAATTCTGACTACGCATATTGAGACGGTGGCAGGGCGGTATGCGGGGCGGATGCACTCCTGGGATGTGGTGAATGAGGCGATCGAGATTAAGGATGGGCGAGCCGACGGGATGCGGAACACGGTCTGGCTGCGGCTTGCGGGGGACGATTATCTGGAGCTTGCGTTCCGCACCGCGCGCGATGCCGATCCGCAGGCTCTGCTGACGTATAACGACTACGGCATCGAGGGCGAGACGCCGGAGGCCGAGCAGAAGCGGCAAGCAGTGCTGGGGATGCTGCGGCGAATGGTGGCGCGGAGGGTTCCGGTGGATGCGGTGGGGGTGCAGGCGCACCTTTCGGCGCTGGCGGTGCCGGCGAGCGGGACGGGGCCTGCATATGGCGACGGGATGATGCGGTTTATCGCGGCGGCGCGGGAGTTGGGCTTGCAGGTCTTCATTACGGAGATGGATGTGAATGACAAGGCTTCGCCGGCGAATGTGGCGTTTCGCGATGCGGCGGTGGAGGCGACGTATAAGCGGTTTCTTGATTTAGTGCTGGCCGACCCCGCAGTGCGGGCGGTGCTGACCTGGGGGATTACGGATCGGTACACCTGGCTGGATCGCGAGAGCGCGCGGAGCGATGGACAGCCGGAGAGGCCGCTGCCGTTCGATGCGGACTATCATGCGGCTCCGGCGTTTTATGCGATGCGGGATGCGTTCGATCGGCGAAAGGCTTAACACCGATTTACACCGACAAGACCGATTTAAAGGCAAATGCGTTTCAAGACGGTTTATTGGCATCCAATAGAATCTCCGGTGTGTGCGGAGAATTTATTTCGATCTGATTTTGAATGGAGAGCGCTATGGGTGAGTGGATCAGGCTGAAGGCAGAGGATGGGCATGAGCTGGGTGCGTACGTGGCGAAGCCCGAGCGGGAGGCGATTGGCGCGGTGGTGGTGGTGCAGGAGATCTTCGGCGTGAACAAGTCAATCCGTGGCGTTGTGGATGATTATGCTCGCGAAGGGCTTCTCGCGATTGCGCCGGCGATCTTCGATCGCATTGAGAGGAACCTTGAGCTGGGTTATGGCGAGGCGGATATGAAGAAGGCGTTCGGGATCTATCCCAGCCTGAACCCGGATGTGACGCTGATGGATATTGCCGCGGCGTTTCATCATGCGAAGCAGATGGGCAAGCCGACTGGGGTGCTTGGATTTTGCTATGGCGGGTTGGTGACGTGGCTGAGCGCGACGCGTGGAGAGAATCATGCGATGCAGCCGGATTGTTGCGTGGGATATTACCCCGGGGGTGTGGGGAAGGTGGCGACTGAGGAGCCGGTGTGTCCGGTGCTGCTGCACTTTGGCGCGGACGACGACCATATCGGGAAAGACCAGGTGGAGGCGGTGCGGGCGGCGCATCCGGAGGTGGAGATTTATCTGTATGAGGGGGCGGGGCATGCGTTTGCGAATCCAGACCGGCCGAGTTACAAGGCGGAGCAGGCGAAGTTGGCGTGGGACCGGTCACTCGAGTTTTTGAAGGCGAATCTTGCTTAGAGGAAAGGCTTAACACCGATTTACACCGACAAGGCCGATGAAAACGAATTCCAACTGGAAAACGGGGTTCTCCGTCGGGCGGTTCTCTTTTTCAAGCGATTGGTTAAGCCTTTCTTTTCGGGGTGGTTCCATTGCTCGTATGGCTTTCGGATGCTATCCTTTACGGAGACACTGAGACGAGTGGACTAGAGATCAGGAGCATCAACAGCTGTGTTGGAATCGGTAAAGAAGACAGACATTATTCAAAAGTTTCGTACGCATGACTCGGACACCGGCAGCCCGGAGGTCCAGATTGCGCTGTTGAGCGAGCGCATTGGCGAGTTGACTGAACACTTCAAGACACACAAGAAGGACCATGGCTCCCGCCGCGGTCTGCTGATGCTGGTGAGCAAGCGCCGCCGGCTCCTTGATTATCTGAAGAAGTGCGACTCCGATCGCTACCGCGAGGTCATCGGCAAGCTCGGGATACGCAAGTAAGCGAACCGAACAGGTAAGCGAATCGCACAGGAAATATTCCAACCATGGAATCAAGCACGGCCCTCCCTACCTCGGCAATGACGCCCGCGCAAGGCCCGACCGGACCTTGTCACAGGAGTTTCTGACCTTGGCGGGCAGGGTTATTGCGGACCATCTGCCGGCGCGGCGATCGAGCCTGCCGGCATTTGTCATGGTTGCGAATTCTGACAGACAGGTTTTGACGATGCAGCTCGCTGCTGGCGCGCGGACGCGCACACCCAGCCAGGCGGAGCTGCATTTTTCCGCGCGCTCCTGAAGACCGGAGACGCGAACAAGTTCCATCATCGATAAGAAAAAGAGAAGAGGCGCACTATGAAACAGGACGTAACCGTAGAGCTTGCCGGCGGCAAGCAGATTAAATTTGAGACTGGACGGATGGCCAAGCAGGCCTCCGGCGCGGCGCTCACCTCGAGCGGAGACAACGTTGTCCTCGCCACCGCAGTGGCTTCGCCCGACCCGAAGGAAGGCATCGACTTCTTCCCGCTCACTGTCGAATATCGCGAGAACACTTACGCGGGTGGACGGATTCCCGGCGGCTTCATCAAGCGTGAAGGACGGCCGAGCGAGAAAGAGATTCTGACGTGCCGGCAGATCGACCGGCCGATTCGCCCGCTGTTCCCGGAGACCTTCCGCAACGAGACGCAGGTGGTTGCGTTTGTGTACTCGGCGGACAAGGAGAATGATCCCGATGTGCTGGGCATGAACGGCGCGAGCTGCGCGCTGGCGCTCTCGGATATTCCCTTCCATGGGCCGGTGGGCGCGGTGCGCGTTGGGCTGATCGATGGCAACTTTATCGTCAACCCGACGTATGCGGAGCGCGCGGTGTCGATTCTGAACATCATGGTCGTCGGCACGAAGGACGGCATTGTGATGGTGGAGTCCGGTTCGAAGGAATGTTCGGAAGAGCAGGTTGTCGATGCGATCGAGTTTGCGCATGTGGAGATCAAGAAGATCTGCGCGGGGATCGAAGACCTGGTTGCGCGTGCGGGAAAGAAGAAGCGCGTGCCTGCGCCGGCGGACATTGACCAGGTTTATCTCGACGAGCTTTCGGCGAAGGTTGGCGCGCAGTTGAAGGATGCGCTGGATACGCAGAAGCATCCGAAGTTTGAGAGCTATGCGTTGGTGAAGGAGATCAAGGATGCGCTGAAGAAGGAGCTGCCCGCGGACGATGCGGCCGCTCCGAAGAAGCTGAGCAAGTATTACGAGCTGCTGCGCGAACAGATCTTCCGCGACCAGGTGCTGAATGAGCGCGTTCGGCCGGACCATCGCGCGTTCGACCAGATTCGCCAGGTGACCGTCGAAGTCGGCGTGCTGCCTCGGGTTCATGGCTCGGCGCTGTTTACCCGCGGCGAGACGCAGGCGCTGGTCTCGGCCACACTGGGCACGACCGATGACGCGCAGCGCATGGAGAGCTACGAGGGCGAGCAGAAGCGCAAGTTCATGCTGCACTACAATTTTCCGCCGTTCTCCGTCGGTGAAGTTGGCCGCATGGGTGGCGTTGGACGGCGCGAGATTGGTCACGGCGCGCTGGCCTGGCGCGCGATTGAAGCGGTGCTGCCGGGTGAGGATGAGTCGCCCTACACCCTGCGCGTTGTCTCGGACATTCTGGAGTCGAATGGCTCGTCATCGATGGCGACGATCTGCGGCGCTTCGCTGGCGCTGATGCAGGCCGGTATTCCGATCAAGGGATCGGTTGCAGGCGTGGCGATGGGCCTGGTGAAGGAGGGCGACAACTATGCTGTCCTCTCCGACATCGCGGGCGCAGAGGACCACTACGGCGACATGGACTTCAAGGTGGCCGGCACGCGGAAGGGCATTACCGCGCTGCAGATGGACATCAAGATCATGGGGATCACGGCGCAGATCATGCGCGAGGCGCTGGAGCAGGCGCGGGTTGGACGGCTTGGGCTGCTGAACACGATGGATGCGGTGATCAGTTCGGCGCGCGAAGAGAAGTCGCAGTTTGCGCCGCGCATTCACACGATCCAGATCCCGACGGACAAGATTCGCGACCTGATCGGGCCGGGTGGCAAGGTGATTCGCGGAATCATCGATGCGACCGGCGTGAAGATCGATGTCGACGATACGGGCCGGGTCAACGTGGCTTCGAGCGATGCGGATGGGCTGGCGCGTGCGATCCAGATGATCTCGGACATTACGGCAGTGCCGGAGATTGGCAAGACGTATCTGGGCAAGGTAGTTCGGCTTGCGGAGTTTGGCGCGTTCGTCGAGATCTTCCCTGGGACGGATGGGCTGTTGCACGTCTCCGAGATCGCGGAGCATCGCGTCAAGGAAGTGAAGGACGAGCTTCGCGAGGGCGACCAGATTCTGGTGAAGGTGCTCTCGATCGAAGGCAACCGCATCAAGCTCTCGCGCAAGGCGGTGCTGCGCGAGCAGCGCGCTAAGCTTGGGCTGCCGGAGGGTGGTCAGGTTGGGACGGATGCTCCTGCTTACGGCGGACCTGCGGATGACGACGAGGACGATGACGGCGCTGTGCTGGTTGAGGGCGGCGACGACTTCGATGAGGAGGATGACGACGCTCCGGCGGATTCCGATTCTGACGAGCCGAACTTCAATCGTGCCGATGGACCTCCTGTGCCCGCGGTGAATGCGGGTGGACGCGGACCCGGTGGGCCTGGCGACGGGCGTGGTCCCGGTGGGCCCGGGGGCGGCGGTGATCGGCGTCCTGGCGGGCGTCGGCGGCGTGGCGGACGGC
>OLLV01000053.1_pt1 | contig 34227 bp, 27 predicted proteins | sample 1604641 | NCBI WGS metagenome assembly OLLV01 (sample SAMEA104055725, study PRJEB20765) | soil metagenome | biome: Arctic tundra; feature: Polygonal ground; material: soil | place: USA | collected 2011-09 | depth 0-0.5 m
CTGCTGGGCAGTGACGATGCTGCGCGTCTGTTCGTAATAAAGGGTGCCAGATAAATGGTGGGCAGTGACGATGCTGCGCGTCTGTTCGTAATAAAGGGTGCCAGATAAATGGTGGGCAGTGACGATGCTGCGCGTCTGTTCGCGATAGTGGGGTACCGGATAAATGGTTGGCAGTGACGATGCTGCGCGTCTGTTCGTAATAAAGGGCTGCCAGATAACTGCTGGGCAGTGACGATGCTGCGCGTCTGTTCGTAATAAAGGGTGCCAGATAAATGGTGGGCAGTGAGGGACTCGAACCCCCGACATCCTGCTTGTAAGGCAGGCGCTCTAACCAACTGAGCTAACCGCCCGTGAGTTCCCATGGAATTCCGGACAGCTTTCAGTGTAGGGGAGCGCGGCGGGCAAAGCAATGCGCCGGTTCTCGCACCGGACGGCCATCACGTAGCATCGAAGCATCATGCAAGCCATCCAGATTACCCAGACCGGCGGTCCCGAAGTTCTCGTTCCCTGCGACGTCCCCACACCGAAGCCCGGCGAAGGCCAGGCGCTCATGAAGATTGAGGCCAGCGGCGTCAACTTTATCGATGTTTATCTGCGCGAGGGCCAGTACCCCACCAAACTGCCGTTTATTCCCGGCCAGGAAGCGGCTGGCACGGTGATTGAACTCGGCCCCGGCGTCACCGGCGTTGCCGTGGGCGACCGCGTCGTCTGGTGCCACATCCTCGGCACTTACGCGCAACTCGCAGTGGCGCCCGCTCATCGCCTCGTCCGCATCCCGGAGGGGATCAGCTTCCAGCAGGCCGCCGGAGCGATGCTGCAGGGGATGACCGCCCACTATCTTGCCCACACAACTTACGCGATTCAACCCGGCGACAACGTGCTGATCCATGCCGGCGCCGGCGGCGTTGGCCTGCTGCTGATCCAGATGGCGAAGCACCTCGGCGCGCGCGTCTTCACGACCGTCTCGACAGAGGAGAAGGCCGCGCTGGCCCGCGAGGCCGGAGCTGACGAGACGATCCTCTACACCCACGAAGACTTCACGGCAAAGGTGCGCGAGTTCACCGGCGGCAAGGGCGTGCCGGTGGTCTATGACTCGGTGGGGAAGACGACGTTCGATGGCAGCCTGGCTTGCCTGCGTCCGCGCGGCATCCTGGTGCTCTACGGCGGAGCCAGTGGGGCGGTCCCGCCCTTTGACCTGATCAAGCTCTCGACGATGGGCTCGCTCTTCCTCACGCGGCCTTCGCTGAAGGATTACATCCCCACGCGCGGTGAACTCGACCAGCGCGCAGGCGACGTGCTGAAGTGGGTCGGCGAAGGCCGGCTGAAGCTGCGCCTCGAACATACCTACCCGCTTGCCGGCGCCGCGCAGGCACACCGCGATCTCGAAGCCCGCAGGACAACGGGAAAGGTTTTGCTGGTGCCCTGAAGGCTATCGCGGCGCGCGTAGCTTTGACATCCACCACCGCATGCCATACAACTGGAATCTCACCCTCTTCTGCGACCGAACCGTATCGTCGGTTGTGCCACATAACCCTTGCCCGCAACGGAATGTTCGGGAAGCGCGGTGAAATTCCGCCACTGCCCCGCAACTGTGAACGCGCACGCCAACAGGCGTGAATGCCCGCCAGAATCCTCCCACTGAAGCCGAATCGGCGACGGGAAGGGAACGGTCCAGCCCATGGAAGAGCATGTACCCGCGTAAGTCAGGAGACCGGTTCCGCCCGCGTCCATCAACCGCGTCTCCGGGGGGAGACGTAGGAGAATCGCAAATGTTCGTATCTTCCGGCCGAAGTTCGGCCATTCCATTCCTGCGAGCAGCATCTCTGCTTGCCGCCTTCCTCTTGCTGACCACCATTGCCTCTCACGCCGTCGACGTGCGCGGCATCGTAACCGACCCGTTGGGCCACCCCATCGCGGCAGCCCGCGTGCAACTCATCCAGGGACAGAAGCCCGTCGCCATCGGCATCACCGCGGCGGACGGCTCCTACGAGATTCGCTTCGCCGATGCCGGCCGCTTCGTCCTGCTCACCTCGGCCATATCGTTCTATCCCGGCATCAGCCAGGACTTCTACAGCGGCTCGACCGACGTGCTCACCCAGAACATCGTGCTCGAGACCTTCTCGGTGCATGAGGTCGTGACGGTCACCGCAACGGGCCTGCCCACGCCGATCGAGCAGAGCAGCTCCGCCGTCACGCTCATCCCGAAATCCGACTTGCTCACCCAGATAGGGGTAGTCAACGATCTCCGTCAGTCTCCCGGGGTTTCCGTCGTGCAGACCGGGCAGGTCGGCGGCGTTGCGTCGCTGTTCGTTCGCGGCGGCAACTCGAGCGCCAACAAAGTCCTGATCGATGGCATTCCTGCCAACGATGTAGGCGGCGTCTTCGACTTCGGCACCGTCTCCAGCACCGGCCTTACCGGCCTGGAGCTCTATCGCGGGCCCAATTCAGCGCTCTACGGCACCGATGCCGGCGCCTCCGTGGTCAATCTGGTGACGCCGCGTGGAAGCGCGCTACGGCCAGTCCTCGAATACTCGGGCGATGCGGGCAATTTCGGCTCCTACCGCAACGAAGGCGTCGTCAGCGGCACACGGCAGAAGCTCGACTACCTCACGGGCTTCTCTCGCTTCGACACGTCAAACGCTTTGCGGCGCGACCGATACCATGCGGCCACCTCGGTCGCCAATCTTGGCTACGACCTCGCGCCGAATACTCAGGCGCGCTTCACTCTGCGCAACGCTGTCTCCGCCACCGGACTGCCCCAGGCGCATGACTTCTACGGCATCTCCGCCGACGGCAAACAGGCGGACCAGGACCTCTACTCGGGCCTGACGCTGGAAAACCGGCTGAAAGGGAACTGGCACAATCTCGTCCGCTACGGCATCGGCCGCAAGCGCGAGCAGGAGCATGCGTATACCAATATCGGTATGCCGATCACTTACGACTTCGGCGGCGGAGATGTCTTTACCGAGTACTTCGGCAAGACCGTCACCATTCGCGGAGCCAACGGCTACACCGCGACCGGCCAGGCATCATTCTTCATTCCCGAAGAAAAGTCCGACTCGAACCGCGACGAACTCTACTACCAATCCGACTACAGCGTCTCGCACTACCTCACCGCGCTCGGCACCTTCCGCTACGAGAACGAGCGCGGCAGCTTTGTCACCACATTCGAGAACGAAAAAATTCAACGCACGAACTTCGAGTATGCGCTGCAGTTGCAGGGCGAGATCAAGGAACGCCTCTTCTACTCGTTCGGCGGCAGCGTGGAGAAGAACCATCTCTACGGCATCACGGGAACCCCGCGTCTCGGCCTGACTTACGTCCCGTTCCTTCCCGTCGGCAAGTACTTCCACGGCACTAAAATCCGCGCTAACGCGGCCACCGGCGTACAGGAGCCATCGCTGGCGCTGGAACATGCCAGCCTTTACACGCAGCTCGGCCCTGCAGCGAGCGCTCAGTTCCACGTGCTGCCTCCTGGCCCCCAGCGCTCCCGCACCTATGATGTAGGCGTCGATCAGAACATCGTCGGCCAGAAGCTGATCCTGAAGCTCGGTTACTTTCACAACATCTTCGATCATCAGTTGGAAGGCGTGGGACTTGGCGCGCTGGAACAGGATTTCGGTTTATCTCCCAGTGCTGCTCAACAGGTTTTCACCCCCTATCTCAACTCGCTCGCCTTTCGCGCGCAGGGCTTCGAGACCGAGATTCAATACCGCCCCTTCAGCCGTCTTCTGCTACAGGGTGGATACACGTATCTCGACGCTGTGGTGCTGCGATCGTTCTCCAGCGATGCGAGCAGCAATGGCAAATCGAATAACAATCCAAACCTTCCAAGCATCGCAATTGGCGCGGAAAGCCCTCTCGTCGGCGCTCGTCCCTTTCGCCGCCCTCCGCATACGGGATACTTCAACGTGCAGTACACCGCAACCAAGTTCTCCGCGGCGTTCAAGGGGGCGCTCGCCAGCCGCTCGGACGACTCCACCTTCCTCGATGGCTTCGATCCCAACTTCGGCAACTCGCTCGTGCTGCCCAACCGCAATCTCGACTTCGGCTACGCCAAACTCGACGCCAACTTCACCTACGCATGGAAGCCAAGAGTCGTGGTCTTCTCGCAGCTCGACAACCTGCTCAGCCAGCAGCACATCGGTCCCATCGGTTACCCCGGGCTGCCCTTTACGGTGCGCGCTGGGTTGAAAGTTCGAATCGGCGGCGACTGAGAGACGCACAAATAAAACGATCGCGGACCGAGCGTGAATGCGCAGATTGGAAAGTCCTTTTCCGCGTTCCTCCGCGCGAATCCGCGGTCGTCTTCTTCTTCAAGGCCCGTATAATTTTTGTATTGCCATGCAGACGACCCTGTCGGACCGCCAGGTCTCTTACTTCCGCATTCTCTGCATCCTGACTCTGCTCGCCGGCGCGGCCTGCTATGTCGCGTTCACCATCCACTGGCAGTGGATGTGGGACACGCAGGTGATGCACTACATCAGCTTTCTGCTCGACCACGGCAAGGTTCCCTACAAAGACATTTACGACATCAACATGCCTGGCGCGTACCTCACGGAGCGCTGGGCGATCGCCATCTTCGGCGGCGGCGATCTCGGCTGGCGGTTCTACGAGTTCACTCTGCTCGGCTCGATGACGCTGGCGATGATCGTCCTCGCGGCTCCCTATGACTGGGTTGCCGGACTCTTCAGCGGAGTCCTCTTCAGCCTGCTCTACGGCTCGCTCGGCCCATTCCAGGCCGCGCAGCGCGATGAAGTGATGACCGTGCTGCTCTTCGCCGGCTACGCATTTCTGTTCACCGCGATACGCAAGAGCTGGCCCGCGCTGATGCTACCCTTCGGCCTCGCGGTCGGCATGGCGATCCTCATCAAGCCGACGGTCTTTCCCTTCGCTGTCGCGCTGCTGCTGTTCCCATTCTTCGTCCTCAGGCGGCGCGGCAAATCCCCAACCAGCTATATCCTCTTCGCGCTTGCCGGCTTTGCGACTGCCCTCGGCGTCCTGCTCGATTTCCTGCTTCCGCAACACGCATTCGGCCCATTCTTCTTCATCCTGCGCAAACTGGTGCCGTACTATTCATCGCTGGCGCACCCAACGCTGTGGGTACTGGTCCGGCGCAGTCTCCCCAAGAGCGTCTACATCTACGTGCTGATCGCAGCGGTACTCGCCATCGCGAACAAAAGGCGCGCGACCTGGGAGATGTGGGCCATTCGCCTCGGCTTCGTCTTTGGCGCAGTCTCGTACTTCGTCCAGGGAAAGGGCTACGACTACCACCGCATTACCTACCTCTGCTTTGGCCTGCTCTGGATCGGTCTCGAGTTCACCGCAGGGATGAAAGATCACGGCTGGCGTAGAAATCTTGGAGTGCTCGGCATGGCCATTGCTGTGCTGGCGATGGTGCCCTTCAACGCGCGCAAGGTGCATCGCATGCAGGACACTAACCCCGCCGCCTTTGTGCTGGAGCAGGATCTCGTCCGTCTCGGTGGTGACCGACTGCAGGGCAAAGTGCAATGCCTCGACCTCGTCGGCGGATGCTATAGCGCGCTCTATCGCATGGGCCTGATGCAGAGCACAGGCTTCACCGGCGACCTGCAATTCTTCGGCCCGGACGATGGCAAGGTCGTCCCCTATTACCGCAACATCTTTCTGGACGACCTCCACCGCGACCCGCCGGAGGTCATCATCCTCAGCAACGAGTGGTACCAGGACTCCAGCTATAGCTTCAACAAGCTCAATACCTGGCCTGAGTTCCGCGACTACCTGAACTCAACCTATACCCTCGACGCGACCCAGGGTGTCTTCATGCTCTACGGCTATCCCATGGTCTACCGTATCTACGTCCGCAAAAAATAAGGCCCTTTGCGGCCGGTATGATTGCGGCGATGCCAACCCAAGTCGTCGCCGGGCACGTCTAATGAGGTGCTATGAAGAGAACACTCGCAGCCGCTTCGATCTTGCCCTTCGCCCTCATGCTCAGCCTTACCGCCCAGGCCCAGAAGGAAGGCATCCTCTCCACTCAGGCGCTGGTCAACGTCGATGCCAAGTCGACTCCCCCGGCCAATGCGTCCGACCTCACGGTCAGCGTCGATAACCACAAGGAGGCGTTGAACTCCTGGACCTCCGTATTGTCCAGCGGCGCGCAGGTGGCGCTGCTGATCGACGACGGTCTGCGCGAAAGTGTCGGGCGCGAACTGAACAATCTGAAGACCTTTATCCAGGGCCTGCCTCCTGGCGTGGAGATCATGGTTGGCTACATGCAGAACGGCCACGTCCTCGCGGCCCAGCCTTTCACCGCGGATCACGCCCTCGCTGCCTCCACATTGCGCCTGCCCCAGGGCGTTAGCGGCGCCAGCGCGAGCCCTTACTTCTGCCTCTCGGACTTTGTGAAGAAATGGCCCGGGGGCGACACGGCCGAACCGGATGCCGTCCCCACGATTGGGGCCGGGCCATCTGCGGCGGCTACACGCAAAGCGCGATTCGTCCTCATGATCTCGAACGGCGTCGACCCCTACAACGGCAGCACCAGCCCGATGAATGAAGACAGTCCCTACGTCCAGACAGCCATTACTGACTCGCAGCGCGCCGGCGTGCCAGTTTATTCGATCTACTATGGCGACGCGGGGATTCGCGGTGAGTCGGCAAGCTTCAGCGGCCAGAGCTATTTGCAGCAGATCGCCCAGGCTACCGGAGGCACCGACTATTTCGAAGGCACGGGAAACCCTGTGTCGATGGCGCCCTTCCTGAAGCAGTTTCAGCAGGCCGTTTCGGCCACATATATTGCCACCTTCGACGCACCCGCAGGCAGGGAGCGTGACCTCCTCCGTATCAAGTTCACGTCCGCGGCGAAAGCGAAGCTGCACGCGCCCGATGCTGTGCGGGCCGGCAACGTGGAGTAAGTATCACTGCACTCGCGTAGCGGAGATTCCATCCAGCATCTCGTTCAGCGTTATGCGAGCGTCGCGCAAAGCCCTGTTTGCGCCTTCAATGCGGCTGATCATAAGCGCACCTTCGAGTGTTGCGATCATGCTGTTCGCGATTCTCTGAGGCTTCGTGCCTTTGCGGATCTCGCCACCCTTCACCCCAGCTTCCACAATCTCTGCAAGCCGCTCTCTCCAGTTCCGAATCGCCTTCGACGCAAGTTCGCGAAGCACCGGATTGCCGTCGTCAGCATCAATCGCAGTATTCATCAGTGGACACCCCCCTCGCATCGCGGAGGGCGTCTCAATAAACCGTTTCACAGCAAAGCGCAACTTCTCGACCGAGTTCTCGATATGCCCAAGATCGTCAGTCCGCGATCTTCGGGACTGGCTGATGGCAAACTTGAACGCCTCCGCCGCTAGCTCTTCCTTGCTGGCAAAGTGCCGGTAAAGCCCGCCCTTTTCGAGGCCGGTTACCTCCATCACATCCTGCATGGAACAGCCCGCAAAGCCGCGCTGATTGAAGATCGGCGCAGCCGCGGCGACGATCCGCTGTCGCGTCATCTCTCCCTTCCGCATTGCACTCACCTCACCGAAACAGAATACGACAAAAAAGACGCATCGGTCGCTTCCTTTACTGAATCAGATGTTATATGAGACCAGGCGGTCTCTATTTTTATATATATTTCCACGCAAGGGAGAGCATGCTTTGGCCACCGCCGTTGCCATTCCTGAACAAGCCGTTGCCGTCCGGCAAGTTGCCGCCCCACGTCCCGCCATCAACCCCTGGGTGGTCGCGCTCACCGTCACCCTCGCCACCTTCATGGAACTGCTCGACACCTCGATTGCCAACGTCTCGCTGCCCTACATCGCCGGCGGCCTGGGGCGCTCCTTCGACGAGGTCACCTGGATTCTCACCACCTACCTCGTCGCCAATGCAGTCGTGCTGCCGATGTCAGCATGGCTCTCGCGCGTTTTTGGCCGCAAGAACTACTACATGGCCTGCGTCGCGTTATTTACCATCACTTCGTTCTTCTGCGGCATCGCCCCATCGCTTGGCATCATGCTACTGGCCCGCGTGCTACAGGGAGTCGGCGGCGGAGGCCTGGCGCCCGTCGAGCAGGCCATCCTCGTCGACACATTCGCCCCATCCAAACGCGCATCCGCCTTCGCGCTCTACACTGTGGCCATCGTAACCGCCCCAGCCATCGGCCCGGTGCTCGGCGGATGGATCACCGACAACTACAACTGGCGCTGGGTTTTCCTGATTAACATTCCTATCGGCATCCTCTCGCTCTTCCTCACCAGCCGCTTCGTCCATGACCCACCTGCTTATGCGGAAGAGCGCAAGACCGTCCGCAACGCAAAGGGCAACCTCTGCGTGGATAGCGTCGGCATCGCGCTCATCGCCGTCGGCTCCGGAGCGCTCGAAATTCTCCTCGACCGCGGCCAGATCGACGACTGGTTCGGCTCACCCTTCATCATCTGGATGTTCGTCATCGGTGCCGCCTGCCTGACTGCCGCCGTCTTCTGGGAGCTGCACTATCCCGACCCGGTCGTCGACTTCCGCATGCTCAAGGTCCGCAACTTCGCCATCGCTAACGTCTTCTACTTTCTCTTCGGCGTCGGCCTCTTCGCGTCCACCACAATGATCCCGCAGATTCTGCAGTCGCTCTATGGCTACCGTGCGATTGATGCGGGACTGGTTCTCGGACCGGGCGCGTTCGTCATCACGTTGCTGGCTCCGGTCGGGGCGCAACTGGTGCAGCGCGGCATCATTCCGCCGCGCATCCTGCTCTTCGGCGCGGTGATGACGGTTGGCCTCTCCTTCATTCACTACAGCCACTTCAATCTCGACACTGACTACAGCCACTATGCGCTGGCCCGCGCGCTGCAAGGGCTCGGCTACGCCTTCTTCTTTGTACCGCTTTCGGTCATCGCCTACTCGCAGCTCTCTCCTGCCCAGAACAACGAGGCCAGTTCGCTGACGAACTTCTTCCGTAACTGGGGAGGTAGCTTCGGCATCGCCTTCGTCACCACCATGAGCGAGCGCCGCCAGAACTTCCACCAGTCGACTCTCGGCAACAATCTGCCCGCGTCTTCGCCGTGGCTGCAATCGGCGATCCAGCAGACGACGGCCTATCTGCAAACACACGGCCTGTCGCACGCGGACGCGCTCAGTGCGGCCTATGCCCGCTACTACGATCAGTTTCAGGCCCAGACCCGCATGCTCGCCTTCATGGACTGCTTCTACATCCTCGGCATCATTACCCTGATTGCGGCTCCTCTGGTATTAGTGACAAAAAGCTTTAAAGTCGGCGGCAAGGCGCCGGCGGGGCACTGAGTCCAACCAGGCGTAGAATTTCGTTCATGGCTATTTCCACACGCCCCGTCCGAAGTGTGCTGAGTGTGGCTCTGCTCACGTTTTCCTCTCTGGCTGCATTCGCCCAGATCTCAACCGAGACCACCACCATCGCGTCCTCCTGCAAGGTCGCGAATAATCTCTACACTTGTAATATGGCGAGCTTTCAGCAGGCGCTTGCCCAGGCGAAAACCGCGGCGATCGAGACTGGCCCCGTCGACCCTGCGGCGCAGACGCAACTCAAAAAGCTCTTTGTTGCGCTCGGCCTCACCGCGCCGGCAGAGGGACAGCCTGCGGACGTCACTTTCCTGCTCGTCCCGGTCGATCCCAAAGGCGTCGACTTCAACACAGGCGATACCCAACTCGCGGCATTGCATATCTTTGCGCGTAGGTCGGGACCCGGGCGCGGCGACCTGATCTGGGCAGAGAACTTCACTGGTCCCGAGGACATCCCATGGCCCATCGTGGTCAACCGCCTCGTCCTGCAGTTCAGGAGCCGCTTCCACATCAAGGATCCTCCCAAAGGCAAATAGAAAGCCTTCACAACAAGGGATAGGTTAAGCAAAGAAAGCCCCGGATATCTCCGGGGCCTTTCTTTTGCTTTTGCGCTCGAAGAGCGCATTTCGCCGTCTGTGCAAGACTTAGTACATGCCGTCCATGCCGCCGCCGCCGTGGTTGTGGCCGCCGCCCGCTTCCTTCTTCTCCGGAATCTCGGAGATCATGGCTTCGGTGGTCAGCATCAGGCCTGCGATCGACGCTGCATTCTGCAGTGCCGTCCGCGTGACCTTGGTGGGGTCGATCACGCCGGCCTTCACCAGGTCCTCATAGGCGCCCGAACCGGCGTTGTAGCCGTAGTTCGATTCCTTCGAGTCATGGATCTTGCCGATGACGACCGCGCCCTCTTCGCCAGCGTTCGAGACGATCATGCGCAACGGCTCCTCGATTGCGCGCCGGATGATCGATGCACCGATCTTCTCGTCGCCTTCGAGGCTCTTGATGACCGCGTCCACAGCCGAAGCGCAACGTACCAGCGCCACGCCGCCGCCCGGGACGATGCCCTCTTCGACAGCCGCGCGAGTTGCATGCATCGCATCCTCGACACGCGCCTTCTTCTCCTTCATCTCGGTCTCGGTTGCAGCTCCGACCTTGATGACGGCAACGCCGCCGACCAGCTTCGCCAACCGCTCCTGCAGCTTCTCGCGATCGTAGTCCGACGTGGTCTTGTCGACCTGCGCGCGAATCTCCTTCACGCGGGCCTCAACCTCGCCGTCCTTGCCGCCGCCGTCGATGATGGTGGTGTTGTCCTTGTCGATCGTGATGCGCTTCGCCGTGCCCAGGTCCTCGATCTTCACGCCCTCGAGCTTGATGCCGAGATCTTCCGTGATCGCCTTGCCGCCGGTGAGGATGGCAATGTCGCCCAGCATCGCCTTGCGACGATCGCCAAAGCCAGGGGCCTTGACGGCAGCGACGTTCAGCGTGCCACGCAGCTTGTTGACCACCAGAGTCGCGAGCGCCTCGCCGTCCACATCCTCGGCGATGATGACCAGCGGCTTCGCCGTCCGTGCAATCGCTTCGAGCAGGGGCAGAAGGTCCTTCATCGAGGAGATCTTCTTCTCATAGATCAGGATGTAGGGGTTCTCAAGCGCGGCTTCCATGCGCTCGGCGTCGGTGACGAAGTAAGGCGACAGGTAGCCGCGGTCGAACTGCATGCCCTCGACCACTTCAAGCTGCGTCTCCATCGTGCGCGACTCTTCAACGGTGATGACGCCGTCCTTGCCGACCTTGTTCATCGCCTCGGCGATGATCGAGCCGATCTGCGCGTCCGAGTTCGCCGAGATGGTGCCGACCTGCGCAATCATGTCGCCCGAGACCGGCTTCGAGAGCTTCGAAAGCGCTCCGCCAATCACGACGCCATTCGCATCGCGCTTGCCGATGATGGCCTCAACCGCCTTGTCGATGCCGCGCTTCAGCGCCATCGGGTTCGCGCCCGCTGCCACTGTCTTCACGCCCTCGCGATAGATTGCCTGGGCAAGTACCGTCGCGGTGGTGGTGCCGTCGCCGGCCACGTCGGAGGTCTTCGAAGCAACCTCACGCACCATCTGCGCGCCCATGTTCTCGAGCGCATTCGCAAGCTCGATCTCCTTGGCCACGGTCACGCCGTCCTTGGTGATCGTCGGCGAACCGAACTTCTTCTCGATGACGACGTTGCGTCCCTTGGGGCCAAGCGTGACCTTCACGGCGTCGGCCAGAATGTTGACGCCGCGCAGAATTGCCTGCCGCGAGTCTTCTCCATGCAGAATCTGTTTTGCCATTATGCTGCTCCTGTTACCGGCTCAAAGCCGGCCAAAGTTATGGATTGTTTTTCACCGCGAAGCGGTCGAGAACAGTGCGAAGTGTTACTTTTTGTTCTTGACGATTCCGAGGACTTCTTCCTCGCGCATGATCAGGAACTCATCGCCGTCCAGCTTGATCTCGGTGCCCGAGTACTTGCCGAAGAGGATGGTGTCGCCGGCCTTGACGTCCAGCGGGAAGACCTTGCCTTCGTCGTTCGACTTGCCCTTGCCGACGGCGATGACTTCGCCCTGCTGGGGCTTCTCTTTGGCCGAATCCGGGATAATGATGCCGCCGCGAATGCTCTCGCCCTCTTCCGTGCGCTTGACCAGGATGCGGTCGTGCAGGGGGGTAAATGATGTTGATGCCATTGCTTGAGTCTCCTTGATGCAGTATGGTTGGTGGTTCCTGGTGAACTTTTTTGCAGGCCCTTGGTGCTCGCGAAGGGTCGTCCCGCCTGTGAAACGGCCGGAAAACCCGTATTGGCACTCAAGCCCTTCGATTGCTAACGATAGGCCATCCCTCCCCAGCGTGTCAACCTTGCCACTGTGAAATGTGAGTGAATGTCGCGCAAGTTGAGCCGGATTGACCGCAAAATACCCGCCCTCGCAGACGCAAAGAAGCCCGCTCACCGAGAGCGGGCTTCCCGTTTCAACAGCGAGAGACTTCCTAGCGATGACTGCCGCGGCTGCCTCCGCCGGGGGCTCCACGGCCTGAATATCCGCCGCTGTGCTCCCGTCCGGCATCGTGCCGGGCATTCCCCACATGGCCGTTTCCATCCCGCGCCTCGTTGCCGTGGAACTGGTTGAACGGCTGCTCTCCGCGTCCTGGCATCGGCCCGGCATAGCCGTGATGAGGATCGTAGCGGTTATCCACATGGCCGTAGAAGCCGCGAGGCCCATGGAACCAGGGCCCGGCTCCGAGGAACAGGCCACCAACGAACCAGTCCGGCCCATAGTAGCCATAAGGAGCGCAATCGTACGGGGCATAGTCGAAATAGCCGTACGGGCACACCGGCGCGGCTCCAATACGGACCGAAATCTGTGCGGGTGCCACGGACACGCTGCTCACCAGCGCAACAGTGAGAGCAGAGAAAACGAGCGACTTGCATAGCGGCATAACATTCTCCTTGAACGCCATCCATCTTAGAGTGTCAAAGAAAGCCGCAAGTTGTGCGATCGCTCATTTTCCAGATCGAAAGAGTCGCCCATCCGGAAAACCGCGGCCCCGGAAGGCGCGCAAAGAAGCCGCATTTGGCGAGTACGTAGGCGTAAAATAGCCTCATGTCGTCTCGCACCCGCTTCATCCTCGCTTCCGCTCTCTGCCTCTCCTGCTCTCTGCTTGTGCCGATTCACGCCCGCGCGCAGAACGGCGATACCTCTCCCGAGAAGCATGGCCGCAAATACAAGGCTCCGCCGGAGACCTCGCACATCGAGGTCACGGTGCTCAAGGGCTTCAACAAGAAGCCCATCATGAACGCCGCCGTCATCTTCCACCCCATCAAGGATGGCGTGGACGACGGAACGCTTGAGGTCAAGACCGATCCCGACGGCAAGGCGGTTATCGACATCATTCCCACTGGCAGCCAGGTGCGCGTCCAGGTACTGGCCAATGGCTTCGCCACCTTCGCCGAGGACTACGTGATCAATGAGCCGAGCCGGCAGATTCTGGTCACCATGGCCCGCCCGCAGGCGCAGATCTCGGCCTACACCGACAACGAGGGCAAGCCTGCCCAGTTGAAGCCCGGTGTTCAGGAGCCGGTCCGGCCTAAGAAGGTCACGTCCTCCTCCACAACGCCAGCGCCTTCCAGCACTCCTCCCGCGGCCGCCAGTAAGCCGCAGCAGTAGCCGGGGGACGATGGACGACCGCCGCCCGCACGATCAATCCAGCCAAGACAAACCGCTTGCCGGCAGGACGGCTCTCGTCACCGGAGCGGCTCGCCGCATTGGCCGGGCGATCGCCCTCAAGCTCGCCGCTGCAGGCGCCAATGTCGCGATCACCTATCTTGGCTCGCAGCCCGAAGCCGAAGAGACCGTTCGCGCGATCGCTGCGCTGGACGTCGAAGCCTTCGCCGTCCGCTGCGATCTCGGCGATCCCGAGAGCATCCGCCAGGCAGTTGCCGCCGTAGTCGAGGAGTTCGGTCAGCTCGACATCCTGGTCAACAACGCCGGCCTCTTCGAATCCGTTCGGCTGGAGGATATCTCCGTCGAACAGTGGGACCGCATGTTCGCCGCCAACACGCGCGGGCCCTTCCTGATGGCGCAGGCGGCCTATCCGCATCTGCGCGTGGCGCGTGGCCGGATCGTCAATATCGGCTCGCTCGGCGGCACTCATCCCTGGGCCACCCACGGCCACTACTGCACCTCCAAGGCCGCGCTCCACATGCTCTCGCAGACGATGGCCAAGGCCTGGGCGCCGGAGATCAGCGCCAACTGCGTCGCGCCTGGAATGATCGTGCAGGGCGAAGTCGGCGAAGCGTATGTCCACTTCGCTGAAAAGACCCCAATGCAGCGCAACGGCACCGCGGAAGACGTCGCCGACGCAGTCCTCTTCTTCGCCACCGCCCCCCACTTCATCACCGGGCAATTGATGACCGTCGACGGCGGCCTCGGCCTCTAAGATTTTGTTGTTGTTTCTGAGATAGGCCCGGACTTTAGTCCGGGCGTCTACGGCGCGCAAGAGAAGGAGGCTTCAGCCTCCGGGACATGCTCTTTTTGCTCGTCGCCGCAAAACCCCTCAATCCATCCAGGCTAGTTGCGAAACTTCGCCATCACCCGATCCCACCACCCCGGCGTCGTCGGCTCCTCATAAAGCCCGCGCGGCTCTTCTTCCACCTCGAATGGCTTGCCGGTAAAAACTCCAAGCGGGTTCGTCACGCACAAACTCCGCGCATAGCTGGAGCCATATTGATTCGCCACCAAATCGTGCGCCTCGCGCATCCGGGGCGGCCGCGAGATGGTGTTATGCGCATCGGTCGCGAGAAAATGTACCCATCGCTTTCCCAGCAACTCATGCGCCATCCTGGCCGCCTGCTTGCCCTTGTGCCCGGTCAGCGAGTCCGCCGTCACCTGGATCAGCACACCGCCGCGCAGCCAGTCCGCCATCCGCATCGGCTCTGCCAGCAGCGTGGGATTGCGCTCGGGGTGGGTGAGGATCGGGGTCAGCCCGGCAAGCTGCAGCTCGTAAAACGTCTCCGTTAACGTCGGCGGCAGCCCATAATCCGGCACCTCCACCAGCAGGTAGCCGAGCCCGTTGATGCTGTAACGTGCAGGATCCGCCTGCGCCGCCCGCACATTGTCGAACGAGAGATGGAAGTCGCATCCTTTGCCGAGCGTAATGGGGATGCGTTCCTTCGCAAGCAGCTCGCGCAACTCCTCCGTCTTGGCCGCATTCACCGCGGGGTCGAAGTTGTACTGGCCGTTGGCGTGCGGCGTGCAAACGATATGCGTAATGCCATCTGCAGCCGCGAGCCGCGCCATGCTCACGGACATCTCAAAATTTTTCGCGCCGTCGTCCAGACCCGGCAGAAGATGATGATGGATATCTACCATTGCACCCGCAAGAGTAACACCGCGCTATACCCAGAAGCGTCGTGCCCCATCCATTCAGTGGACCGCCGCCTACACAGCCGCCAGGCTCCGCGCCATCGACTGAAACAGCCCAAGCCCATCCGCCGATCCCAGCAGCGTCTCGCTCGACCGGTCCGGATGCGGCATCATGCCCAGCACATTGCGCCCCTCGCTCAGGATTCCCGCAATATTCTCAAGCGACCCATTCGGATTCGCCTCGGCATTTACCTCGCCCGCCGCCGTCGCATACCGAAACGCAATCCTGTCCTCGCGCTTCAACGTCTCCAGCGTCGCCGCGTCGCAGAAATAGTTGCCCTCCATATGCCCAATCGGCATCCGCAGTACCTGCCCCCGCGCCAACCCATCGGTAAACGCCGAACTGCCAGTCTCGACCCGCAAATTTACCTGCCTGCAGATGTATCGCAGTCCCGCGTTCCGCATCAGCGCTCCGGGCAGCAGTCCTGCCTCGCACAAAATCTGAAAGCCGTTGCAGATGCCCATCACCAGCCCGCCGCCCTCGGCAAACCTCCGCACGCTCTGCATGATCGGCGCAAAACGCGCGATCGCCCCCGTGCGCAGGTAGTCCCCATACGCAAAACCGCCCGGCACCAGCACCGCGTCGCAGCCTTGCAGGTCCGTCGACTCGTGCCACAGATAAGTCACTGGCTCGCCCATCACGCCGCCCACTACGTTGTATGTATCGTGATCGCAGTTCGAACCGGGAAACACCAGAACGCCGAATTTCATGGGCTTAGATTAGCATCTCTGCCGGGCGCAATTCTCGTGCTCGCCGAACCGTGGTCGGCATCTACGAGCCCTTCGCCCGCAACCTTCGGCACCCGCAAGCAATAGCCGCCCCGGGCTATCGGTGTCGGCTCAAAGTCACCCGGATGGTCCCCTGATCGACCCCCGGATTCTGGTAGCCCTGGTGCGCGTTCGAGATGTGCCGGTAGATATACTCCAGCCGCACCGAGGACCGAGGACCGGAGTACAGCTGCACTCCAGGACCAAGCGAGAACATGTAGTTGAACTGGTCCGTCTGATCGACGGGCAGGTCGCGGGTAGCGACCACGAATCCCAGGTCGACCGAAAAGCTTGGCCGAATGCGGCTGCGCGGAAACGCACTCACCCTCGCGCCCAGAGGAGCCAATCCCGCCGCATAGGTGTTCTCGCGACTGAAGATGCCATAGATCGGCGCGCTGATGCCACGGCCCTCGTTCGCCATGCCGATCAGCCCGTACTGCACATGGATGACGCGCACCGGTGGTTCGCTCGTGACGAAGGTACGGCCGGAGAGGGTGGTCGTGGTGCCGATGACGGTTGGGTCGCTCTCGAAATAGACCGGCAGGATCGAGCCCTCATAGTCCAGCCGAAACCGCCTGCCCGCGACGATGCGATGCGTATATTCCACACCCAGCGTCCACGTTCTGCGCTGCTCGGCGAGCCCGATCAGGATATGGCTGGAGTTCGGGCTGTAGCTCCAGGAGAAGCCGTAGCTTTGGGCCCCGCCGGATTCTCCCGGCTCCTGACCCCACCCGGAAAGGCATCCAAGCCCGGCGAACAACAGTACCAGCACAGCCTTACGCAAGCAGAGACCCTCAGCACGCAGAAACTCGCTGCTCCGCATCGCTCCGAGAAGAATACAGCAACTCCCAGCATGGAATGCCCTTATCGGCCAGCCGCAGGGGCGCTAAGAAGGAATTAATTCAGCCCGTCCGGCAACCCCTTGGCTCGGCAGCGTATCATTACTAAGTACGGGAAAATCTGTACACAGGATCGATTGCCGCCGACGGTCAGGAATGCCCTCTGCCACATCGTTCCAAATCATTCATTTGGGGAAACTCAGCATGTCAGAAGCAGCCGCAGCAACGTCGAAACCCAGGGTCCTCGTCGCCGACGATGAGCAAGTCATCGCCAACACGCTCGCGATCATCCTGAACCAGGCTGGTTTTGAGGCACGCGCCGTCTACAGCGGCGAAAAGGCCATCGAGGCGCTCGACAGCTTCCAGCCCGACATGCTCATCTCCGACGTCATCATGACCGGCATGACCGGCATCGAAGCCGCCATCGCCACCCGCTCCAAGATGCCCAACTGCAAGATTCTTCTCTTCTCCGGCCAGGCCGCGACGGCCGATCTTCTGGAGAAAGCCCGCACCCAGGGCCACGAGTTCGAGATCCTCGCCAAGCCAGTCCACCCCACCGACCTGCTGGCAAAACTTCGCGGCTAGCCACAAATCCGGGTGCCCCATGATCATCGCGGCTTCTTCGCGATTATCGTGGGGTTACTCACTACCGCAACTAAGTCCTTGGCCTCTTCCGCTCCTTCACCTTCACCGCCGGCACGCCCGCGTAAACCCCCCACGCCTCAAGGTCCCGCGTCGCGACCGATCCCAGCCCCAGCACCGCCCCTTCGCCCACATTCACCCCGGGAGCGACGCTGGCCCGCGCGCACACCCACGAGTACGCCCCAAAGTTCATCGCATACGCCACCAGCGGGAAGCCCGGGTCGTCATAATCGTGCGTTGCCCCGCACACAAACGCATCCTGCGACAGGATCGCGTGCGACCCAAACCGCATCGGCGCCGGATTATAGATCTCCGCGCCATCCGCCGCCGTCACCGCATCCTCACACTCCAGGTTCCAGGGTGCCCAGACCTTCGAGCCCGGATAGAAGTGGCAGCGCGGCCCCATCTTCGCGCCAAACATCCGTAGCAGAGCTGATCGCCAAGCATGAAACGGTCGCGGCGATGGTCTGTACAACACCACCCGCACAAGATTCCACACCATCCGCCGCGCGCGATCCTTCCCCGAAAACGCCGGCCGCGCGTAAGGGTCCGCCGCTGTCTCCGGAGCGATGTGATCCGCCGCATTATAGTGCGCCTCTTTCGCCATCATCCTTCTTTCGCCGGCTTCATCATCTCCAGAACCAGCAGGTTCCAGTCCATAAACCCCTTGTGGCTCAGAGCAGCTCCAGTATCAGGATGATAGTACTCATTCAGAGAGCCATTCTTCTCCAGATCGCCCGCCAGCAGCCGCATCGTCTTGTCGCGCAGTTCGTCCGCCTCTTCATGGAAGCCAAAATTGCTCAGCCCCTTCCACGCAAAGTAATTCACGATAATCCAAACCGGCCCCAGCCAGTTGCTCGGGTTGGAGCTGAACTCCATCGAATACATCGTCTCCTTCGACGACAGCGACCGCACCCCCCAGTCTCCCCGAAACCGCTGGTCGTCGAGATAGTTCTTCTGCACCATCTCCTTCGCCTGCTCAGGAGTTGCCAGCCCGCACCACAACGGCAGAAACCCGGTAAACGTCTGCACCCGGATCGGCAGCGACTGCCACGACATATCCATCCCTCGCTTCACCGTAGGAATCAACTCCGCTCTCCGGTCCACGCACTGCACATCCACCGTGTAGTAAAAGCTGTCCCGCGGGTCCCAGCACAGCTTCTGAATCTGCTCGCCCAGCGCCTGCGCCTGCGCGCTCAACCGCTGGCTGTCCTGCACGCGGTTCAGCCGCTTCGCCAACTCCGCCGAAGCCTTCAGGTCCTGATAAAACAACGTATTCAACAGCAGATTGGCCGAAGAAAAGAAGGGTCGTCCAAATGTCGTCGGGTCGTTGTCGTTGCCAATCGCTACATCGTCGCCCCACACCAGCAGCCCCACCGAACTCTGATTCCCCAGCACCCACGCGTCGTAAAACCGCAGAATCTTGTCGAAGGCCGGCGCGAGCTGCTCCACAGAACCAAGCTCATCCGCAATCAACAGCGCCAACTGCCCAAAAACCGGCTTCGCCTGATTCGAAATGTTGGGACTCGCCTTCTTCAGCGTCCCAAAGAGATCGGCATTCCGCACATCGATCATGATCGGAATGCGCCCTTCCTCCGACTGGTGGTCGAGAAAATTCATCAGGCTTCCAACCGCATGCTCGCCCACCTTTTCGTGGAACGCGCGATCGTTCGTGATCGCCGCAAACCGGAACAGTCCGCGCGTGGTCCACAACGTGTCCCAGTCCCACAGGCTCGTCGAGTATGCCTTCCCCGGAAGGCTTGGCGCAATGCTCGGATGTTGCAGGATGCCCTCCGCAGGCCGAAGAAGCTGGGGTGCCGTCGTGTCAAAGTATTTCAGCAACTGATCGCGAGCCGCATTCCGCGCATCAACCGTAAGCCGCTGGCTCGCCCCCGCCGAATCGCTCGCCGCACTTTCACCAAGCGCCTTTCCGCGAGCTACAGAAGCAGCGCCCAGCATCGAAATCCCGGCAACCATCTCCCGCCGCGAAATCCTCGCCATCATTCGGCTCCTCAACCGCCTTCAACTAACAACCAGCAACCAGCAACTAACAACTGCTTTTAAAACCCGGCACAACCTGGCCCAGAGCCCGTCTCAATCCTTGCACATCTTCCTCAAAGCCCCAGTGCGCCATCCGCTCGAACGCCCGTTCTCCCATCGCCTCGGCAACCCCTGGCGTATCCAGCACGCGGCGCAGCGCATTCGCCAGCCCATCTACATCTCCCACGGGATAGATGAACCCGTTCGTTCCATCCGCAATCAGGTCCGGCCCGCAGCCCACGTCGTCGGAGACGATCGCAGCCCTCCGCGCATTCATCGCCTCGTTGACGATTAGTCCCCACGGCTCATGCCGCGAGGGCAGCACGAACACTGTCGCCAGGTCGAAAAACCGCGGCAACTCCGACTGGTTGCGGAACCCGCAGAACCGGATGCTGTCAAAGCCCGTCGCCGCTGCCTGGCCTTCGAGCGCCGCCCGCGCCTCGCCGTCGCCAACGACAACCAGGTAGGGAAGCGGCTCGCCGCCCTCCCGCGATAGCTTTGCATAAGCCGCAATCAGGTGGTCGCAATGTTTACGCTCCTGCAGCTTCGAAGCAAACAGGATCACAGGCCGCGCCGGATCGAACTCAAGCTCCGCCTGCAACTCCGCCCGTCGTGCCTTTGCCTCCTGGGCCCGCTTAGCGAAATACGCATTATCCACTGCATACGGCATCGGAAACTGCGGAACGTCATCGCCCAGATAATAGGTCCAATACTCCGCGTTCAGCGTGCCGATCGGCAGAACGCCATCCACCATCTTTGCCAGCGCCGCAAAGAAAATCTGCTTCATCGCAAGCTTCAACCCGCTCCGACCCCGGTCGCGAAGCCACGACTCCGCCCGCAGAAGCACGGGAATCCCCAACATCTTCGCCGCGATCATGCCATGCATTGCATTCACGGTCGCATATCCATGCACCCAAAGCGCGTCGAACTGAGAATCGGCTCGCCCCTCGCCCCCGCCACGCAATGCGCTCACAATCCCATAGTTCAAAGGAGTCGTGACGCTCACGGTCTGCGAGTCGCGCAGCTTCGGCAAAAAAATGTGGCGGTATCCATCGAGCAGGGGAACGTCCCACTGGACGCCTACGCCGAACCCTTCGTCCTTATACCCTCGCACGGAAAAATCCGACCCGAACAACACAGTCAGGTCAATATCCGGCTCTTGCGCAATCCGCCGAAGCAGCGGTGCCTGGTATTGGATAGGATGACTCACCAGATAGGCCAGCCGCACGCGTCTGCCCGCGCGACGATCCGGCCGCTCGGTCATCTGGGTCATGCCGTCTCTCCTGTCTTTGTCTGGTTCGCCTGAGAATCCACTTTGCGTCAAGCAACGCCGCCCTAGAACGATCGGATTGCGATCAGAACAGAGACCAGTCCGATCACTCCACCCACACCGAGATTCTTGAGAATTGCCTTCATGTTGTTGGTCGGCAGAAACACGATGTCATTCGCTTCGAGCACTGGATCGGGTGCCTTGCCGTTCATCACCTTCTTGATATCGACATCGACCACCTTGCGCTCCGTGCCTACCGTACGAATAAGCCGGAGATCCTCATAGCGGCCTTCGAAGCCCACACCCCCGCTCAGCGCGGCAAGCTGCATCAACGTCAGCGGACTCGCCTGGTCCAGCGGCACGGCGCCCTGTGACTTGAAGGCTCCCAGCACATACACGACACTGGCGCGTGTGATCTGAATGATGTCATGCGGCCGGATAGGGATGTTCGCCGTGGCACTCGCCGCCAGGTCCGGTCCAAGGTTCACCACGATGGGATTGTCCACGCCGGGGCGGACGATCTTCACGATATGACTGGCAGTCGCCGGCAAGCCGCCCGCTGCCAGCAGAACCTCCCTCAAGCTCCTCTCCGTGGTCACCGGAACGGTCGTGCGTACTTCCCCTGTAATAGTTACAGAGCCGTTCACGGTATCGATGACCTGGATCGTAATGTCGGGAATTTTATAGAAGCCGCCTGATTGCAGCTTGTCTTCAATCCGGAGCTGTGCCGTGCGGACACTGATTCCCTCAAGAGAGATGCTCCCTATATACGGCAACTCCACGGCGCCATCGAGGCCGATGCGAACGGTGACGTTATAGTCCGGGGAGCCGAAGAGACGCACGTTGATCAGATCCCCAGGCTGCAGCCGAAAATCCTCTCCAGGAAAGAGCATCGTCTGACTGACGCCAGGCGAAGTCTGGTTGGAAGTTGAATTCGAGGGAGTCGCCTGCTGGACCGGGTTGATCCCGGAGGTCACTCCCTGGGTCACACCAGAGGATGGCGCGCCGGTCGCCTGGGCAAAGGCCGGTGTTGCGGGCGCAAGACAGAGAACCCCAATCGCAAGACACGCAAGAGTCCAAGCGAAATTCGCAGGCGCGCCGCAGCTTCCCTTCGTGGTCATCGCTTCGGCCGCCCTTCCGGCTCTGCTTTCCTTGCCGTCGTGCCCTGCGTCTCCCAGGTGTCGGAGTCGGCGCTGCCATACGAATACCCCGAATACCCGTAATATCCATAGTAGTCCGGTGAGTTCAGGTCGACCGCATTCAACACCAGGCCTGCCATCGGCGCTCCCGAGCGAATCATCAGGTCGCGCGCCCGCTGAATGACGTGCTTGCTCGCTTTGCCGTGGCGGATCACCAGCACTACCGCGTCGACCAGCCTCGCCAGGATCACGCCGTCGGTGACGGAGAGGATCGGCGGGGAATCGATCACAATGTGGGTGTACATTCCCCCCAGGCGTTCGAGCAGCGCTCGCATGGCCTCCGAACTCAGCATCTCGGTGGGGAAAGGTGGTACCGGGCCGCTGGGAAGAACATCCAGATTATGTACCTCGGCAATATGCTGCACGGCATCTTCGAAAGACGTGGTGCCGGCCAGCACGCTGGTCAGTCCTAACTTGCCGGTAAGGCCGAAGCGGTGATGCACGTTGGGCCGCCGCAGGTCGGCGTCGATCAGCAGCACGCGGGTATCGCCTTGCGCGAGGACGCAAGCCAGATTGCTCGCCGCCGTCGTCTTGCCCTCGGAGGGCGTCGCGCTGGTGAACAGGATAAACTTCGGCGGCTGCCCCGCGGTGGCTAGCAGAAGCGAGGTTCGCAAGGAACGGAATGCTTCGGTGAACTGAGATTTTGGCTGGGTCAGCACATTCACGTTGCGCTGTGCCGTGGACATGGTCTCCGTCTGGTCGCCGGCAGATCGCTTCGACCGCGGAATGATGGCAAGAGAAGGTAGCTCCATCACGGCTTCAATCTCCGCGATGTTGTGTAACCCGGTGTCCAGGCTCTCGAGAAGGAATGCGAGCACGATGCTGCCAAGCAGGAAGAAGACCGTGTTGGTCACGATAATCGTCGGGCGCGATTGCATGGTAGGACTTACCGGCGGCAGCGCCTGGTCAATCACGTCCACCTCAGCCGCGTCCAGGCCGGCCTGCAATTCTGCTGTTCGCAGACGTTGTTGCAATCCGTCATACAGCGTGCGGTTCTGCTCAAACTCGCGCTGCTCCAACGTGTACTGAACCAGATCGTTGCCCTGGTCGTAGGCATCTTGCTTCTTGGCGTTCAGCTCTTGTTCGGTCTTGTCTTCCGCCGCCTTGGCCGCCAGGTAAGTTTCCTTGGCCTGTGTCTGGATCCGGCCTTGTTCTGCGGTCAATTGTTTCGTCAGCTCCTCGATCTGCCCGCTCAGCGCCTTCGCTCTGGGATTGTTCGGGCCAAGGCCGCCCTCCGGCCCTCCGGCCAACACTTGCTGGTAGGCTGCCTTTGCCGTATCGATTTGCGATCGCAGGGAAGTCAACTCTCCCGGCGAGGTTCCAGGAGTCGTTTCGATCGAGCTTCCGATCGTATCCTGGTCCATGTGCGCCACCATGTTGTAGCGCGATTCCGCGTTAATGCGTGCAACCTTCGCCGTTCCCTCCGCCGTCAGCAACTCTTCGAGCGATGCGCTCAACTGGCTATGCGTCGAATCGTATCCCAGCACCCCCAACCGACGCTGCAGCTCCATCATCTGCGACTGCGACTGCTCCACCTGCTTCTTCAGGGGGTCCAACTGGAGCGATAGCCACTCCGAAACCTGGCGCGTCGATTCGGAAGGCCTCTGGTAGCTGCGCTGAATGTAATCGTTGACCACCCGGTTGATGATGTCCGCCGCCAGCTTCGGGCTGAGGCTGGAGTATCCGACGCGCATCAACTCGGTCCTCGGCACCAGGGTCACCCGCAGGCCGCTCTGCAGCTCGCCCACCACTGCCGCACGCACGTTCGGGTCATCGAGCGAAAGATGACCGCCGGCCGGACCATAAAAATCCGGATTGTTCGCCAGATTCATCTCGCGTGCGACCGCGTCGAGCAGCGTCTCGCTCGTCAGGATCGCCGCCTCGGTATTCATCTTGGTCTGCGAATCGCTGCCAAAGTCGGAGGCCGCGTCCAGCTTGTATGCCGCCGAGGCCCCGTTATGCACCTGGATGGTGCTGCTCGCCGTATAAATCTTGGGTTGGGTATAAGCTTTGTAGGTTCCGTAACCCGCACCCAGCAACCCCGCCACAATCAACACCCAGAGACGCTTTCGCAGAGTCGCCAGGGCTGCCGCCAGGGACGTATCGTCCCTCTCCGGGCCCGCGCCAGGCTGCCGCAGGTCAGGCGTGACCGCCGAGGGAGGGTTTTGCGTTTGCTGGGGACCCATCCCTAGTAGTCTACCCGACCCGCAGCCTTCCTGGGAGGGAATCGCAAGCTCCTCAAACCATCTCCCGGCTAACACTTAGCGGTGATTTCCGCTTCACGGACAAATCCAATAGACTGCAATCATCTGCCTCGCAAAGGATACGGTTAGCACATCTATGGCCAGGACAATTCAGATCGCAGTCATCGGCTCGGGATACGTCGGCCTTGTCGCCGCAGTCTGCTTCGCGGAGATCGGCCACAACGTCCTCTGCGTCGATAACGACGACCGCAAGGTCGCCGCCCTGCAGTCCGGCGACACGCTCATCCACGAGAACTACCTCCCTGAGCTCCTCGAGCGCTACCGCAACGACAAGATCCGTTTCACCACCGACCTCGCCGAGGCCACCCGCGAGTGCGATGCCATCTTCATCGCCGTCGGCACCCCGCAGTCCGAGACCGGCGACGCCGATCTCTCCTACGTCGAAGCCGTAGCCTGCGAGATCGCCCGCTCCCTTACGACCTACAAAGTCATCGTCGAAAAATCCACCGTCCCGGTCTACACCAATGAGTGGATTCGCCGAGCAATCGAGCGCAATGGCGTTGCCCGCCACCTCTTCGACGTAGTCTCCAACCCCGAGTTCCTCCGCGAAGGCACCGCCGTCTCCGACTTCCTCCACCCCGACCGCATCGTCGTCGGCGCGGACAGCGATGCCGCCTCAACCCTCCTCGGCCAGATCTACGCGCCACTCACTACCGGCGCATACTACGCCCAGGAAGACGCGATCCCCGGCTCCTGCTCCGTCGCCGCACCGCCCATGCTCCTCAACACCTCAACCAAGTCGGCAGAGATCATCAAGCACGCCTCCAACGCCTTCCTTGCCCTCAAGATCTCCTTCATCAACGCAGTCTCCAACCTCTGCGAAGCCACCGACGCCAACATCGAGCAGGTCGCCCGCGGCATGGGGCTCGACAGCCGCATCGGCCCCCGGTTCCTCCGCCCCGGCATCGGCTATGGAGGCTCCTGCTTCCCCAAGGACGTCGCCGCCTTCCGCTCCGTCGCCGATGGCCTCGGCATCGACTTCTCCCTCCTCACCGAGGTGGAAAAGATCAACGCCGAGCAGAAGAAGCGCTTCCTCTCGAAAGTCCGCTCCGCCCTGTGGACACTCCGCGGCAAGCGTCTCGCCGTCCTCGGCCTCGCCTTCAAGGGTGAGACCGACGACATCCGCGAGTCTCCGGCCATCGATCTCGTCGAGATGCTCCTCGCCGAAGGCTGCTCCATCGCCGCCTTCGATCCTGCCGCGATGAAGCGCGCCGAACAGGAACTCCCCGCCACCCCGAACCTCCGCTATGTCGAAGACGCCTACGCCGCCGCAACCGACGCCGACGCTCTGCTTGTCCTCACCGACTGGGCCGAGTTCGCCGCCCTCGACCTCAAGCGCCTCTACACCGTCATGCGCTATCCCATCGTCATCGACGGCCGCAACCTCTTCGAGCCCCAGACCATGCTCGACCACGGCTTCACCTACCTCAGCATCGGCCGTCCAGCCGTCTACCCCACCCGCGACCTGGCCATCGCCGCCTCGGCCACCGCCTGATCCTTTTCTTTGTCTATTCCGCGTCGTCATCCTGAGCGGAGCGCGCAGCGCGCAGTCGAAGGACCCCGATGAACTTCACCCTTCCATAACAGCTCGGACCTTTCATCCCACGAATTCGCCAGGAACCATCTACCCATGACCACAAAGAAAATCCTAATCACCGGAGCAGCCGGCTTCCTCGGCTCCCACCTCACCGACGTCCTCCTCGCCCAGTCCGACGCGAATTCCGTCCTCGGCGTCGACAACCTCTCCACCGGCAACTTGGCCAACCTCGCCCACCTCACCGGCAACCCGCGCTTCCGCTTCCTCAATCAAGACATCTGCGCCCCCTTCGACCCCGGCCCCGTCGACTACGTCTTCAACTTCGCCTCCCCCGCCAGCCCCGTCGACTACGACCGCCTCGGCCCCGAAACTCTTCTCGTCGGTTCTGCCGGCACCATCAACACCCTCGACATCGCCCGCAAATACAAGGCTGGCTACCTCCACGCCTCCACCTCCGAGTGCTACGGCGACCCTGAAGTCCATCCCCAGGTCGAAACCTACTGGGGCCGCGTCAACCCCATCGGCCCGCGCTCGGTCTACGACGAGGCCAAGCGCTTCTCCGAAGCCGCTATCACAGCGTGGCATCGCTACTACGGTGTCGACACCCACATGGTCCGCATCTTCAACACCTACGGCCCGCGCCTCCAGGCCAACGACGGCCGCGTCATCTCCAACTTCATGATGCAGGCCCTGCGCGGCGAGCCTCTCACCATCTACGGCGATGGCCTCCAGACCCGCAGCTTCTGCTTCGTCTCCGACCTCATCGAAGGCATCGTCCGCCTCTCGCAATCCACCGAACACACCCCCGTCAACATCGGCAACCCCACTGAGTTCACCATGCTCGAATGTGCGCAGCAAGTTCTCGCCGTCACCAACTCAAAATCCACCATCACCCACAAGCCGCTCCCGCAAGACGACCCCACCCGCCGCCGCCCCGACATCACCAAAGCCCGCACCCTTCTCAACTGGGAGCCAAAGATTACCCTCCGCGAAGGCCTCGAAAAATCCCTCGCCTATTTCCAATCCTGCATCGCCGCAGAAATCCACTAACCACTCAACCGGGTGCCCCATCTTCGCGACGGTCTTATCGTCGCTAAGGTGGGCATCGAGCGAAGCTCGACCGCTTGTACTCCGGCCGCCGACCCTGTCACGCCTATCAAGATGCTGCTACGGCGCAGTCCGCAACTTCGGGAAAAAAGTCACCTGCACCGACACCGTATTGTCACTCTGCGCCCCCGGCAGATAAATCGGCGCCTTCCATCCCTCATGCGGGAACCACAACCGCTCTTCGACAGCCCATAGGTAAATCTTTTCCTAAATATCACCTTGTGATTGCATAGCCCCCTTTGCGATCCTTAGTGGTTCCTGTTCCTAGCTTTGCACCCAAGAGGTCATCTCATGCGTCACCCTCTCATCTCCTTCTGTGCCGCCGTGACCCTTTTGGTCACTGCCACGTTCGCCCACGCCTCCACCGTCATCGACTTCGATACGCTTTCCGGAGTAAACGCGAGCAGCTTCACAACCTATACCGAGGGTGGCTATACGGTGGCGCTGTCGCTCGGCAACTTCATGGTTGGAACCAACTTCGGAAACCCCGTTCCGGATATCTACTCCAGTGCTGGAACAGTAACCCTAACCAAAAATGACGCCGGCGACTTCAACTTTCTCGGCGTAGATCTTGCCAATGCACGGAGTACCCCCGAGCAATACACCATTAGTGGCTTCCTCGGCTCAACCCTCATATTCCAGGACTCCGGTTCGGTCACTGGCACCGGTGTCTTCAATGCATATGACACCGGATTCAGCGCGGACCAGCTATCTTCCTTGACGATTGCCTTAAGTGGCGACGGCCAGGCAAACATCGACAACATCGGCGTCAATCCAGGAGCGACCTCTCCAGCGCCCGAACCCGGCACTCTTCTCCTGGTCGCATCTGGCCTCGCAGCAGCAGCCGGTTCCGTCCGTCGTCGCCTCGCGCGCTAGCCCCAGGCAGGGTCGGTCGCCGCGGACCTATACTTCGTGGCGACCGGCGCTGTTCGTGTCCGTTGCGTTCAACGCGCTGCTGAGCCGTGGAACTTCTACGGCGCAGTCCGCAACTTCGGAAACCAGGTCACCTGCACCGACACCGTATTATCACTCTGCCCCCCCGGCAGATAAATCGGCGCCTTCCAGCCCTCGTGCTGGAACCACCCCTGCACCTCAATATCCTGCCCAATCCGCTTCACCACGTCCACGCGAAACTGGCTCTGCGTCGTCCCGCCCGCAATAAAGTCTTTCGCCGTCTTCTTGTGCATATACGAAACCTGCACCCACTCATTCCCGGAGAGGTGCCACGTCATCCACGCCTGCCCGCCCTTTGCTTCGCGCCCAATCCAGTCGCCCAAGATGTTCCCCTTGTTCGTATAACCCTGCTTCTGCACGGCATTCTCAACATATTGGTGGCTTCCGTTTTCGCACACCAGCGTCGAGCAATCTGTCGACACGCCCTCCACCCGCAGATCCAGCCGCTTCGCCATGGGGAAGTGCGAAAGATAAATCCCTGGCCGGTAGGCCGCGCGCCGCGGCGCCGACACCGGCGTCAGGTCGTCATGCGACTCCGAATCCGCATACAGCGTCAGGTAGTTCCGCACAAAAGGCAGCCGGTACGAGAAGTTGAAACCGGAGAAGCGCGCTCCCGGATCGTTGCGCGAGAACTTCTCCCCCTGGTTCGTATCGTTGGTGTCGAAGAATCCCTTCAGAAACGTCCGCAGCGTCACCGGCTCGTGTCCCTTGCCGCCAAAGATCACCGTCCTCTGGAAGCCGAACTGGAAGTCCCGCGTCGGCTGGAACGAGAACATGTCGGAGTGGACCCAGTCATCATTCGGAGCCGTATGCCCCTTTAGGCTTCCATAGAAGAAGTCATACCGCACCGGCCCAAGCAGCTTCGACAGGTATTTGATCTTCAGCGGCTCAACGCGGTTGATGCGAAACGAATAAATATTCTCCGCATTGTTCGACCACGTCATCGCCCCGCCCATCCCCGGCCCTTCCCACGCATCGGATTTGCCCGCCGAAATCTCATGCCCGAGGATGTGATACGAGAGCGTAGCTTCCACCAGCCGGAACGGGTTCTGCGCCGCGATCGGCCCCGTAGGCAGCGTCGCCTGCGGATAATTCGGCGGAGCAACAGGATTCGTCTCGTCGAGTACCGCCAGTTGGTTCGCCAGCGCCAGCGAGTACCCCGGCCCCGAAGGCGCATGCTGATACTCGCCACGCACATACAGAGAAAACGGCCCATGCTCATTCAGCGTAGAGAAGCCCGTAACGTTGTTGAATCCCGGCTCCTCCGGCCGCCCGTAGTCGTCGAAGAACGTCTGCCCCAGATGAAAGCTGTCCTGCAGAATCGATCCCGAGATTCCATTCACGCGCGTATACACCGACTCGAGCCCATACACCGTCCCGCGCGTCGTCTTATCGGTGATCCCCTCGTCCGTCAATTCGTTCAGCAGCGCCGCAAGAATATCCTGAGCCTGCTCGTCATCGCTCGAGAGGATCGCATCCTCCGACGCCTGCAGAATATGCAGCGCGCTGCGCCGCGTATACGGCCGCATCGAGAGATACATCGTGTCGAGATAGCCCATCGAATAAAGCCGCATCATCGCCGGATACACCCAGCTATCCACGGGAATATACGTGCTGCCATCCGCGTACCAGGCCCTCCCCGATCGCGTATCGACACTCCCATACGCCGGCATCGCAACATACGGTGCCTGCGGAGTCGGCGCGGAAGGAGCCACGACCGGTTGCGGAGCCTTCTCGGGCACGGGCGCCGCCGGCGGATTCGCCCCCGGCTGCTGTGCATACCCGGGGCGCGACTCAATCTGGTCCTGGCTCTCTGGAGCAGGCGTTGCAATCGAAGCCGGTGCGCTTCCGTTCTGCGCGGGCACCGGTACAGAGGCGAGTGCAGTCTGCGCCGTCCCCGAGATCCCCGAAGCCAGGCCCAGACCCGCGATGCACCCCAAAAAAAGAATTCCTGTCCGCACTCGCACCTCGAGACTTCGGTCGTCCCTCTTCAGTGTAACCGCCGCCAAACCGGGTGCCCCATGATCATCGCGGCATCTTCGCGATTATCGTGGGGTTATTCTCGTGCCCAGCCGCCGCGCAAACTCCCTCGCCTCGCGCTCCATCCAAACCTGCGTCACCACGCCGCGCCGCAGCATGTACCGTTCCATCCCCGCAACCCCATCGTTCGCCGGTTTGTTCTTCGTTCCACTCACCACAAACGGCACGCACTCCATCACGACTGCGCCATCGCCGATCCGTCCCCGCCCAATCGACTCCTGCGCGACGCGATAAATCGCCACCGCATCATCCCCATCCACCGCGATCCCCGGAACGCCGCAGTCATGAGCTACCGCGCACGCCGCACCCGGCCTTCTAGCGTCGCCTCGCGCGGGCGGCATCACCGCAAAAAGAATCGGCAGCTTCTCCTGCGCGGCAAACCCGAGCACCCTCCGCCAGACCACTGCACTCACCTCGCCCGGCCGCACATACGCCACAACCACGCCAGACTTCGCAGCAGCCTTCAACGCGCTCGCCACGCCAACTACCGTCCAAAGCCTCTCCGCGCCTCCCGCCACCGCAGGCAGCCGCAAAGCCGCACCACAATCAGCGCTCACCCCACCCCTGCCCGAAGCCTCTACACTCAGCACCGAAGCCAGCCTACCCCCGCGCAGAAAATCCATCACTCCGCCCGCTACCGCATCGCTCACAAAGTCTTGGGGCCCAAGCCCCACCGACGTGCTGACCACGCAAGCCTCCATCCCAGCAGCCCAGTCGCCTCGCCGCTTCGCCGGCAGCGCACGGCCCAGCAAGCGTGCCCGCACCATCGCCAGATAGATCTGCTTCAACCTGGCATTCGGGATCAAAGGATTTTCGTACGAAGCCTCAGCCGTCATGCGCGCGCCGGGTCCTTCGCCTCGGCATCGAGTCCAAGCTCCGCCAGCGCAGCCTGCGCTTTCTTGCCGTTCATCTTCCCATCCCGCGCCAGCCGCGAGATCGCAGCGCCCGCCACCGACTCCGCATTTACCTCGAAGTGCCGCCGCAGATGCTCACGGTTATCGCTGCGCCCAAATCCGTCCGTGCCTAGCGTCACCAGCCTGCACTTGCCATCCGCCTGCAGCCCCCCATCGTGCAACCAAGGTGCCAGCACATCCGGCAGCGACTTCATATAATCGCTCGCCGCAACGATCGGCCCCTTCGCCCCTTCCATCACCGTCTCGATATAAGTCTTCTTCTCTGCCTCCGCCGGATGCAGCCGGTTCCACCGCTCCGTCGCAATCGCCTCGCGCCGCAGCTCCGTGTAGCTCGTAACGCTCCACACATCCGCCGCAATCTGGTACTTCTCCGCCAAAATCTCCTGCGCCCGCAGCACCTCATTCAGGATCGGTCCGCTGCCGAACAACTGCACCGTAGCCTCCCCATTCGTAGCCGCGCGGAACTTGTAAATCCCCTTCAGAATCCCCTCAGCCGAACCCTCCGGCATCGCGGGCATCGCATAGTCCTCGTTGTACATCGTGATGTAGTAGAAGCACGCGTCGCCCTTCTCATACATCCGCTTGATGCCGTCCTGCAACACCACCGCCAGCTCGAACACATACGCCGGATCGTAGCTCACGCAAGTCGGTACCGTGCTCGCCAGCAAGTGGCTATGCCCATCCTGATGCTGCAACCCCTCGCCTAGCATGGTCGTCCGCCCCGCCGTCCCGCCCATCATAAATCCCTTGCCGCGCGAGTCCGCGAACGCCCACGCCATGTCCCCAATCCGCTGAAACCCAAACATCGAGTAGTACATATAGAAGGGAATTATCGGCACTTTGTAGTTCGCATACGCCGTCCCCGCCGCCGTGAACGAGGCCATCGATCCCGCTTCCGTAATCCCTTCCTCAAGGATCTGCCCATCCTGCGCCTCGCGATAAAACAGCAGCATGTCCGAATCATGCGGCGTATACCGCTGCCCCTCCGGCGCATAGATCGCTACCTGCCGAATCACAGACTCCAGCCCAAACGTCCTGCCCTCATCCGGAACGATCGGCACCACCAGCTTGCCGAACTCCGGGTCCTTCAGAAGGTGCTTCAGCATGCTCACAAAACCCATCGTCGTCGAGACCGCGCGCCCCTTCGACCCCGCGGTCCACTCCGCAAAATATTTCAACCCCGGCGCCTTGAACGTGCTCGCCGGCACCGACCGCGCAGGAATATACCCACCCAGCTCCCGCCGCCGTTCCTGCATATAAACAATCTCCGGCGAGTCCTGCGCCGGCCGGTAAGGCGTGCCCTTCTTCGCAGACTCCAGCGGAATCGGAATATCGAACTGCTTCACAAACGCAGCCAGCCCCTCGTCCGTCAGCTTCTTCTCCGAGTGCGTCGCATTCCGCGCCTGCGCCGTTCCCATCCCGTAACCCTTCACCGTCTTCGCCAGAATCACGGTGGGCCCGCCCTTGTGTTCCATCGCGCGCTTGTACGCGTTGTAGATCTTCGTGGCGTCATGCCCGCCGCGATGCAGCCGGATCAACCGCTCGTCCGAATAATCCTTTACCAGTTCCAGCAGCTCCGGATATTTCCCGAAAAAATGCTTCCGCAGATAAGCCCCATCCTTCGCCTTGTACGTCTGGTAGTCGCCATCCACGCACTCTTCCATGCGTCGCAGCAGCAATCCGGTATGGTCGCGCGCAAACAGCTCATCCCAGTCCCCGCCCCAGATCACCTTGATGACGTTCCATCCCGCCCCCAGGAACACACCCTCCAACTCATCGATAATCCGCTTGTTCCCGCGTACCGGCCCATCCAGCCGCTGCAGATTGCAGTTGACCACGAAGATCAAATTATCCAGCTTCTCCCGCGCCCCCAGCGAGATCGCCCCCAGCGTGTCCACCTCATCCGTCTCGCCGTCCCCCACAAACGCCCACACCTTCCTCTGCGTCACCGGGATCAACCCGCGATGCTCCAGATACCGCATAAACCGCGCCTGATAAATGGCATTCAGCGGTCCAATCCCCATCGACACTGTAGGAAAATTCCAGAAGTCAGGCATCAGCCAAGGATGCGGATAGCTCGACAGCCCCGGCTTGTCCCGCAACTCATGCCGGAAATTTTTCAAGTGATCGTCATTCAGCCGCTCCAGCAGATACGACCGCGCATAGATCCCCGGCGAGGCATGCCCCTGAAAGTAGATGAAGTCCCCCGGCTGCTCCGTCCCATCGGCGGCGGCATACTTCGCCCTGAAGAAGTGGTTGAACCCAACCTCCAGCAGCGTAGCCAGCGAAGAATACGTAGAAATATGTCCGCCAATCCCCGCATCTTTCTTGTTCTGCCCATGCACCATTGCCATGGCGTTCCACCGGATCAGCGCCTCCACCCGCTTCTCCAGCGTGCGATCGCCGGGATATGGAACCTCATCGTGCTTCGGAATCGTGTTCCGGTACGGCGTAGTCATCTCGCTCGTAGTCGTGACCCCAGCCTCACGGGCCCGCTGCCGCAGCGCCGTCATCAACTCCGCGCCATTCTTCCAATCCTCGGCCACGACATCGTCGAACGCTTCAATCCACTCTGCCATCTCGGCGGAAAAATCAACCTTCGCTGGAACTTCAGTCTTCGTCGTCATAGAAATGGTCCGGCCCTCTGCCCCCCAACGTCCGTCGGTAGGGAATCAACTCAAATGTCGTCCACTCTAAGATAAATTGCCCAGCCCCTAAACGTCACGCGTCCCCTTCAAGCACCCTTCGTCATCCCGGCGGAAGCACAGCGCCTCACCACAACACCCCGTCATCCCGGCCAAAGCACAGCCCTCGCCACAGATCTTCGTCATCCCGACCGAAGGCGACGCATTTGCCGCCGCAGTGGAAGGACCCCGCATTGGCTTTTGCTATTGCCTGCTCCACCCACCTCTCACCCGCCCACCCACCCCGCAATAAAAGGCTCGTCCCCCATTCCACTCCGCAAAAAAAGCTCGTTCCCACCATCCCACTCCGCAAAAAAAGGATCGTTATTCTGAGCCGATTTTGGCTCAGAATCTGTATTTAGCCCTTGCATCTGCCTTGCCTGTTCTCAACCCCATCACCCAAAAGCCAGGGTGCCTCCATCGCAGCTTCATAAGCGATGGGTGGGACGTAAACATCCCATCCTTTTAGCAATTCATCTCGCAGCGCAGAGACGAATCAAATCCCGCAACACCGCGACAGACATCGTCTCCAAATCCTCCAAAGACTGCTCCGCGCAACCATGAGGGAATGGCCGGATCGCTTCCTATAAGCCGACCTATGAGAGATTTATCTAAGTTCGGCGACCGCCTCGGCGATTTGCCATCAAACGAGAGCCGTTTCTTCCGAGAAACGCGTTTGAACTAAGCCGCTGGCGCGGCGGATGCTGTAGTGGTGGCGGTCTGGGCGGCGGCTGGGTTTAGCGTTTGGGTCACA
>OLLV01000159.1_pt1 | contig 33598 bp, 39 predicted proteins | sample 1604641 | NCBI WGS metagenome assembly OLLV01 (sample SAMEA104055725, study PRJEB20765) | soil metagenome | biome: Arctic tundra; feature: Polygonal ground; material: soil | place: USA | collected 2011-09 | depth 0-0.5 m
CTGGACACGATGCTCGTTGAGGGCGTGTGGCGGGGGGGGTGGGGATCGGGTTTGCGAATCTGATTGCGCGATCGCTGCTGCGCAACCTGAACATGGCGTATGGGGTGAAGTGGCTCTGGAGCCTGGTGGCGCTGCTGGGGGTGGCGGCGCTGACCGTGGCTACGGGTTGGGTGGCAAGCCATCGGATCCTGGGGCAGAAGCCGCTTGAGATTTTGCGGGAGGAGTAGGGGGTCCCCCCCCCTGGGGGGGTGGTATTGCTAACCCTGTTTGTTTGGCTCACTTAGAGAAATAGGGGTCCTCTAAATATAAGCATTCAGGCTGGTTAGAGGCAAATATAAGATTCTCAATGGGTTATCTGTTTGTCTTCCCTCTGAAAGAAGAAACCCTGGCATTGGCCGGGGTTTTTGGTTTGATCCTTACTTTAAGGATAGCAGGTTGGAGAAACTGGATGGACAGGTTTGTTGGCCATATTTTTCAATGAGATAGGTCGATTTTGGGCTTGACAAGCGATTTTGCTGGGTTTTTCGCAGAATTTTTCTTGACAGGTGAATGGGCAGTGTATAGTGTGTCGCTAGACTAGTACACTTTGATCTTTCGATTGAATCCAGCTTCGGGCATCCCCCTCTATGTGCAGCTCATGGAGCAGGTGAAGCACGCGGTGGAGACGGGGGCGCTGCGCGAGGGCGATCAGCTTCCGACGATCCGGAGGGTTGCGGAAGAGCTGGTGATGAACCCCAATACGGTGGTTCGGGCGTATCGGGAGCTGGAGCATGAAGGGGTGCTGGAGTTGAAGCATGGCTCGGGCGCTTTTATCAAGGCTCCGGCGGCAGGGCGGGCGAGATTGATCGGCGAGGCGCAGGGCATAGTGCAGCCGGCCGTGGAGAGGCTGATGGCGATGGGGCTGAGTGAGGACGAGCTTCGCAGGGTGTTTGAGAACGAGCTGGCGCAGGCCCGCGGGGGACGGCAGTTGGAAGCGGTGGAGGAAGGGAAGCGATGAGCGATTTCATGATCGAGACGGACCAGCTTTGCAAGTCTTTCAAGGGCCGGCCGGCTTTGCGCGGGCTGGACCTGCGGGTTCCAGCGGGGAGCATCTTTGGATTTCTGGGGCGCAATGGGGCGGGGAAGACGACGACGATCAAGACGCTGATCGGTTTGTTGCGCGCGGATAGCGGAGGCGCGGAGGTGTTTGGGATTCCGGTGGGCGATGCGGACCGCGCAGTGGAGATCCGGCGGCGGATCGGGTTCGTGACGGAGGACAAGGAGCTGTATCCGTACATGACGGTGGAGCAACTGATCCGGTTTACGCGGCCTTTCTTTCCGAAGTGGAGGGAGGATCTGGAGCGGCGGTACCTGGAGATGTTCGAGCTTCCGCCGAAGCGGAAGATTCCGAGTCTGTCGAAGGGGATGCGGTCGAAGCTGATGCTTCTGCTTGCGATCTCGCGCGGGGCGGAGTTGCTGATTCTGGATGAGCCGACGGATGGGCTGGACCCGGCGGCGACGGAGGATGTGCTGCGGGAGCTGGTGGCGATTGCGGCTTCGTCGGGGACGACGATGTTTTTTTCTTCGCACCAGCTGGCGGAGGTGGAGCTGATTGCGGATCACATCGGGATCATCGACAAGGGAAAGATGGTGGTGACGGGGTGCCTGGATGATATGAAGGCGCGGTATCAGCGGGTGCAGGTGGTTTTGGGCGATGGCTCGGAGATGCCTGCGCGGTGGGTAGAGGGCGCGGAGTCGGTGCGGCAGGAGGGGCGGGTAGTCTCGGTGCTGGCCAGCGGCAACGTGGATGCGGTGGTTGAGCAGGCGCGTGCGATTCCGGGGAGCGTGGTGGAACAGTTTCCGGTAACGCTGAAGGAGATTTTTATGGAACACGTGAGGAGCCACTGATGCTTTGGTACAAGGGTTGGTTTGAGACACGGGTCAAGCTATGGGTATCGCTTGCCTTCATGGTTGCTGTTCTGATTTTTTTGCGCACGCATACGGTAACCCTGACTCACGCGGCAGTTGCGGCGATCGTTTCCATGCCGAGTACCTTCGCGGCGGTCATTGTGGTGTGGCTGGCGGGTGCGGGGATCACGACGCAACCCCAATTTCAGGCGACCAAGGGGATTCACGGGTCCACTCTGTTTACGCTCTCGCTGCCAGTGAGCCGGCTGCGGTTGCTGGCCGTCCGGGCTGCGCTTGGATGGCTGGAGACGGTTGGCGTGCTTGCCGCATTTTGCTTCGGGATATGGTTTGCTTATCCGTCGCTGAAGACTGTGGCGACACCAACCGAGATGCTGGGATTTACAGGCACAGTGGTTGCTTTTGCGTCCGTGTTGTATTTTGTATCCGTTCTGCTGGCGACCCTTCTTGAGGATACGTGGCGCATATTTGCTACGATGGGTGCCTTTGTGGTGTTGTGGCGGATCTCGGGGAACGCGCACTTGCCGGCTTTTGCCGACGTCTATGCCGCGGCGGGACACCTCTCGCCGTTGATAGCCCATACGATGCCGTGGATGTCGATGGCTTTCTCGGCTGGGTTGTCGGTGGTGCTGTTTTTTGCGGCGGTAAAGATTGCAGAGGCCCGCGAATACTGAGCGGCGTACTCCTCGACTTTCGGCTGCCTTAACTTCTCTTGTCCGGTTCGGGTATCATCCTGATGCTAAGGCGTGCGTGTGTTTTGTGTGTGCGGCCTGCAATTTCAACGACAAAAGCGAGGTTTGAGGATGGTGCTTCGGGCGAGGCTGGGAGTGCTGGCGGTGGCGGTGGGGGTTTGCGTAACGGGAATGCAGGGCGTGGGATTTGCACAGGCGACTCCTCCACCGAAAGACTCTCCGGTGGCGGTGCAGAATCCGACCGAAGTGACGCGGCTGGCGGGCATTGCGAAGGACAATTCGCGGCACTTTGGGAGCGATCCGGACGATCCGGGGCCGATTCAGAAGGACCTTTCGTCGAAGATCACGCCGGACGCGGTGGCGGCGGCGATGCGCAGGGTGGGGGACTGGCAACTGGCGCAGTCGCAGCAATACTTCACGGTGAACGACCATGCGCTGCTGGATGGGCGGATCTGGACGTGGAGTGCGCTGTATGCGGGGTATATGGCGGCTGCAACGTCGCTGGGTGACAAGAAATATAGCGATGACATGGACACGATGGGCAAGGCCTACAACTACGAGATGCGGTCGAAGGTGCCGGGCGCCGATGACATGAGCGTGGGGCAGACGTATCTGGAGCTGTACATGCTGGACAAACGGCCGGAGCAGATGGAGCCCACGAAAGAGGCTCTGGATGCGGTGCTGGCGAAACCTCGCATTGAGCTTGGGACAGATAAGCGGATCGAGTGGTGGTGGTGCGATGCGCTGTTCATGGCTCCGCCTGTGTGGGCTCGGATGTATGCGGTAACCGGGGACAAGAAGTACATCACTTACCTGGATGAGGAGTGGGCGAAGACTTCGACGCTGCTGTATGACCCGGTGGCGCACCTTTATTCGCGCGATGCGACTTTCATTCCGAAGAAAGAGGCGAATGGGGAGAAGGTCTTCTGGGGACGCGGCGAGGGCTGGGTGATGGGCGGGCTGGCGCGGACTCTGGAGTATCTGCCGAAGGACGATCCGGCGCGGGCGAAGTATGAGGGGCAACTGAAGGACATGGCAGCGGCGCTGGCGAAGGTGCAGAGGCCGGATGGGCTTTGGGGTTCGGGGCTGCTGGACGAGAAGGCTTATGCGCAGCCGGAGCTCTCGGGCTCGACGCTGATTACGTTTGGGATGGCTTGGGGGGTTAATAACGGACTTCTCGACCGCAAGGTGTATGAGCCAGTGATCGCGAAGGCCTGGGCGGGGATGCTGCGGCATGTGTATGCGGACGGGCGGCTGGGAGATATTCAGCAGACCGGGTCAGCCCCGACGTCGTTCAAGCCTTCGGCGAGCTATACGTATGGGGTGGGTGGGTTTTTGCTGGCGGGGAGTGAGATTCGGGCGATGGTGGGGGCCAAGAAGAAGTAGGGCCTGTACATCCCACCCATCGCGATGATGCTGCGATGGATGGGGCACCCGAGAGTGATTGGATCGATGAAAAGGCCTGCGCAGGATGGTTTGCTGCGTGGGCCTTTTTGTGTCTGGTGACTGGTGCTACTGGCCGGTGGGGGGTGGGGTTTGGGTGTCGGCGGGGGTTGAGACGGCGATGTTGGCGCGGAGGCTGCTGCTGGCGTAGTCGGCGAGGTGCAGGATGCGGCCTGGGAGGATGCCGAGCATCAGAGTGGCGGCGGCGGCGAGGGTGAGGCCGATGCCTGCGGGGATGCCGATCGCGGGTGCGGCGGTGGTTTCTTCTTCGGCGGGCTCGGATTTGGCGTAGGCCGAGGCGAGCAGGCGGAGGTAGTAGAAGCAGGCGACTCCGGAGTTGAGCAGGCCGACGACGGCGAGCCAGACGTGGTGGGCCTGGAGGGCGGCGGAGAAGACGTAGAACTTGCCGAAGAAGCCTCCGGTGAAGGGGATGCCGATGAGGGAGAGGAGGAAGAAGGCAAGCAGCGCGGCGAGGATTGGGCGGCGCTGGGCGAGGCCGCGGTAGTCGTCGATGGAGCGGAGGGTCTCGTTGTATCCGGCGGCCTGGGTGACGACGGCGAAGGCTCCGACGTTCATGGCGGCGTAGGTGGCGGTGTAGAAGCAGGCTGCGGCGATGCCCTCGTGCGGGAAGGCGGTGAAGGCAACGAGGAGGTATCCGGCGTGGGCGATGGAGGAGTAGGCGAGCATGCGCTTGACGTCGGTCTGGAGGAGCGCGCCGAGGTTGCCGACGCACATGGAGAGCGCGGCGAGGCCCCACATCAGGATGGCCCAGCGATGCTGCGAGGCGGGGAAGGCGGTGAAGGTGATGCGAAGGAGGACGGCGAAGGCGGCGGCCTTGGGGGCGGTGGACATGAAGCCGACGACGGGTGAGGGCGCGCCCTGGTAGACGTCGGGCGTCCAGACGTGGAAGGGGGCGGCGGAGACCTTGAAGCCGAGGCCGACGATCATCATGGCAAGAGCGAGGAGGGCCATGTGCGGGGTGGGGCTGGTGACGAGGCCGGCGGCAATGGCGGCGATGGAGGTAGAGCCGGTGGAGCCGAAGGCGAGGGCGATGCCGTAGAGGAAGAAGGCTGTGGCGAAGGAGCCGAGGAGGAAATACTTGATGGAGGATTCCGAGCTTCCGGTACTGCCTTTGCGGAATCCGGCCATGATGTAGGTGGAGATGGAGGAGATTTCGAGGCCGATGAAGACCATCAGTAGTTCGGTGGAGCAGGTCATGAACATCATGCCGACTGCTCCGAAGAGGACGAGGGCGAAGTACTCTCCAGCGTGGCTGGCATTGCCTTCGAAGTAGTCGAGCGAGCCGAGGAGGGTGGCGACGACGATTGCGCCGATGAGCAGGTGGAAGAAGATGCTGAAGGGGTCGACGAGGACGGTGCCACTAAACGCTGAGAGTGGGCCGAGGCGGAGTTGGTAGTAGCTGATGAAGCCGGTGGCGGTGGTGCCTAGGATGGCGAGCCAGCCTAGGGGCTTGCGGCTGGTTGAGGGTTTGAGGAGCGGCTCGATCAGCATGATGATCACGCCGGTTAGGGTGAGGAGGTACTCGGGGAGCAGGGCGATGACTTGCGTGGGGAGGGACATTAGCGGGGGCCTCCCTTTACGTTTGAGGCTAGTGCAGTTTGGCTGGATGGAGGTTTTACGTCCCACCCATCGCTTTGCGATGGATGGGGCACCCCGGCTGTGGGGGTTGGAGCTACATAAACGGCGGGGTGGTTGGCCATGGTGACGGCGGCGGTGTCGATGGCGCGCATCCAGATAGGGGAGCAGACGCCCATGATGAGGAAGAGGATGGCCATGGGCCAGAGGGCGAGGTGCTCGCGGGCGTCGAGGTCGCGGGGGGCGATGGATTCGGACCTGGCGCCGAGGTCGGCGTAGAAGACGCGCTGGATCATGGTGAGCATGTAGGCTGCGCTGAAGATGACGCCGGTGGTGGCGAGGGCGGTCCAGAGGAAGCGGTGCGGGGTGTGGGCCTGGAGGCTGCCGGAGAGGATGAGGAACTCGCCGACGAAGCTGTTGAGCATGGGCAGGCCGATGAGGGAGAGCGTGGTGATGACGAACATGGTGACGACCCAGGGGAGTTTTGCGGCGAGGCCGCCGTACTGGCGCATGTCGTAGGTGCCGTATCGCTCGTAGAGCAGGCCAAGGAGCATGAAGAAGGCCGCGCCGGCGAGAGACTCGTTGAGGATCTGGTAGATGCCGCCGTCGAGGCCGGAGATGGTGAAGGTAAAGAGGCCGAGGATGATGAAGCTGAGGCTGCCAAGGGTTCCGTAGGCGGCGAGGCGCTTGAGGTCGTTCTGTACGAGGGCGATGAGCGCGCCGTAGACGATGCCGATGGCCCCGAGGGCGATCATGAGCGGGGCGATGTGGCGGGACTGGTCGGGGAAGATGGCGAAGGAGAAGCGCAGGATGGAGTAGAGGCCGGTTTTGCCGGCGAGGACCATGACGGCCGCGGTGGGGGCTTCTTCGATGGCGTTGACGAGCCAGCCGTGAAGCGGGAAGACGGGGACCTTGACGGCGAAGGCGAAGAGGAAGGCGAGGGAGGCGAGGCCGAGGGCTTCGGTGTTGGCGGAGATGGCGTGTTGCGAGGCGAGGGTGGTGAGCGTGGGCAGGTCGAAGGTGCCGGTCTGGGCGTAGAGCCAGAGCATGGCGACGAGCAGAAGCGCGGAGGGGATGAACGCGTAGAGGAAGTATTTGATCGCGGCTTTGCGGCGCTTGTGGGTGCGACCGAAGGTGGCGATGAGGAGGGTCATGGGGACGAGGGAGAGTTCCCAGAAGCCGTAGTAGAGGAAGAGGTCGAGCGAGACGAAGATGCCGAACATCGCGACCTGCTGGAGCAGGAAGAGGGTATAGAAGAGTTTTTTGCGCTCGCCGATGGCGTTCCACGAGATGAGGACGCCGAGCGGCGCGAGGAGGCCGGTAAGGACGATGAGCCACATGGAGAGGCCGTCGACGCCGAGGTGATAACGGATGGCGGGGTTGGCGATCCAGGAGAGGTTCTGGTCAAACTGGAAGGCGCCGGGCGTGGCGGAGTAGTTGAAGTGCGCGGGCAAGTGAAGGGTGCAGAGGAAGGTGAGGAGGGTGACGGCGAGGGCTGCGGCTGGCTGGAGCTTGCCGCGGTCGGGCAGGAGCGCGAGCAGGATGGCTCCGGCGAGCGGGATGAGGATGAGGAGGGTGAGGATGATGTGGTCCATGCTGTTGAAGTTCACAGAAGCCCCCAGAGCGAGCGGCCGTAGGTCATGACGGCGAGGACGGCGGCTGCGCCGATGGCGAGCCATCCGGCGTAGGAGCGGATGTTGCCGGATATCTGGCGGCGGACGAGGGAGCCGATGCCGCGTGTGGTGAGGGCGGCGGCTGCGCCGGAGCCGTCGACGACGCCCTGGTCGAAGACGAACTCGACGACGCGGGTGAGCATGAGGAGCGGCGTGACGATGAGGTTGTGGTAGATCTCGTCGACCCAGTATTTGTGATCGAGGAGGTTGTAGAGAGGCCTGGCGCGTTCGGCGAGGGCGTTCGCGGTGCCGGGTTTTTTGTAGTAGAGGATGTAGGCGAGGTAGAGGCCGAGGAGGGCGACGAGGACGGAGGTGATGGCGAGGTAGACTTCGGCGGAACTGCCTGCGGTTGAGGCGATGGGCTCTGCCCCGCTGCTGAAGACGGGGGTGAGGAAGTGCTCGATCTCGTTGTGGCCCCAAAGGAATGTGGGGATGCCGACCCATCCGCCGACGAGGGAGAGGATGGCGAGGATGGCGAGGGGGAGGGTCATGATCCACGGTGACTCGTGGACGCCGTGCGGGTGGGTGGACTGGCTTTCGTCGTGCTCGGCTTCGTGGGCGTGGCCCGCACTCTCTTCGAAGCGGGATTCGCCGAAGAAGGTCTTGAACCAGAGGCGGAACATGTAGAAGCTGGTCATGCCGGCGGTGACGAGGCCGACTGCCCAGAGGAGCTTGCCGATAGGGTTGGTTGAGATGAAGGTTTGGTAGAGGATCTCGTCCTTGGAGAAGAAGCCGGCGAGGGGTGGGATGCCGGCGATGGCGAAGACACCGGCGGTCATGGTCCAGAAGGTGATGGGGATGCGCTTGCGGAGGCCGCCCATGTTGCGCATGTCCTGCTCGCCGGAGAGGGCGTGGATGACGGAGCCCGCGGCGAGGAAGAGGAGGGCTTTGAAGAAGGCGTGGGTGAGGAGGTGGAAGATGCCGGCAGTGTAGGCTCCGACTCCGCAGGCGAGGAACATATATCCCAACTGTGAAACAGTTGAGTACGCCAGTACCCGCTTGATGTCGTGCTGCACCATGCCGATGGTTGCGGCCATCAATGCGGTGGCAGCACCGATGCACGCGACGACCATAAGCGCGATGGGCGCGTCGTCGAAGAGGATGTGGCAGCGGGCGACCATGTAGATGCCCGCGGTGACCATGGTGGCGGCGTGGATGAGGGCCGAGACCGGCGTAGGGCCTTCCATGGCATCGGGGAGCCAGACGTAGAGGGGGATCTGCGCGGATTTGCCGGCGGCTCCGAGGACCAGGCAGAGGGCGATGGCGGTGAGGAAGCGGATTCCTTGCCACTCGGGATGCTGACCGATGGTGGAGAAGATGTCGGCGAAGTTGAGGGTGCCGAAGTGGTTGATGAGGAGGAACATTGCGAGGAGGAAGCCGAAGTCGCCGATGCGGTTGACGACGAAGGCCTTTTTGCCCGCGTTGGAGGCGGAGGTCTTCTGGAAGTAGAAGCCGATGAGCAGGTAGGAGACGAGGCCGACGCCTTCCCAGCCGACGAAGAGGAGCAGGAAGCTGGAGGAGAGCACAAGCACCAGCATGAAGAACATGAAGAGGTTGAGATAGGCGAAGAAGCGCCAGAAGCCTTCTTCGTGGGCCATGTAGCCGACCGAGTAGAGATGGATCAGGAAGCCTACGCCGGTAACGACGCCGAGCATGATGAGGGTGAGGTGATCGACGGTGAATGCGAAGTTGACGTGGAGGCCGGTGATGGCGATCCAGGGTTGGCTGATGGCCTCGATGGAGTCTGGTGCGCCTGCGGCCTTCATGATTACCCATAGATAGGCGACAATTGCGGCGGGCGCGGCGGTGAAGAGCAGCGCTACGGCGCTGATCGCGGCGCGGGGCAGCTTGCGGCCCAGCGTTCCGTTGATCAGGAAGCCGGCGAAGGGCAGCAGCGGGATGTACCAGAGAAGCGAAGAAGGCATAGCGTGTTTATCTTTCGGTTAGAACGTGTTCGCTTTCCGTGTGCGTTGTGCCGGTTCGAGCAGAATACGGGGGTTCTTCACTGCGTTCAGAATGACAAGCTGTTTGGGTCAGGACTTCATGAGGTCGATCTCGTCGACGTTGAGGGTGCGGCGCGAGCGGAAGATGGAGATGATGATGGCGAGGCCGACGGCGGCTTCGGCGGCGGCGACGACCATGACGAAGAAGACGAAGATCTGGCCGGAGACCTGGTGCCACATGTGCGCGAAGGCGACGAAGGTCAGGTTGACGGCGTTGAGCATCAGCTCAATGGAGATGAAGATGGTGATGACGTTACGCTTGATAAGGAAGGCAGCGATGCCGATGGAGAAGAGCGTGGCGGCGAGGATGAGGTAGTAGGCGATGGGCACCATGTTATTGCTCCTTCCGCGCGAGGACGACCGCGCCAAGAATCGCCACAAGGATCAGGATGGAGGTGACCTCGAAGGGCAGGAGAAGTTTGGTGAAGAGGAGAGCGCTGATCTCGGCGATGTTGTCGACGCCGTTGTTGAGGTAGCCGCCGATGTTCGAGCCGCCTAATGCACCGCGCTCGGAGAGGAAGACGAAGCTGAGGAGGCAGAAGATTGCGGCTGCGCCGGGGATGCCGACGACGTAGGCGGCGCGGCTGCCGGTGGTCTGCTCTTCTTCGCCCGCGTTGAGCAGCATGATGACGAAGACGAAGAGCACCATGATGGCGCCGGAGTAGACGATGACCTGGGCGGCGGCGAGGAACTCGGCCCCGAGGGACCAGTAGAGGACGGCGAGCGACATCATCACGACGACCAGCGACAGGGCAGAGTTGATGGGGTGGCGCTGAAAGAGAAGATTCAGGGCCCCCGCGACCGCCAGTCCGCCAAAGATGATGAAGAGTGCGAGTTGCATGAGTTCGGTCGAGTCCTTGTTGGTAGCGCGCAGAAGCGAAGTTTTAACAACAGGCGAAGACGTTTGGTATGTATCGATTGTAAAGCAGCTAAGAGGCCCACCTGGCGAGCACGAAGCTGGTGAAGATGATGTTGAGCATGGCGAGCGGCAGGAGGAACTTCCAGCCGAAGCCCATGAGTTGGTCGTAGCGGAAGCGTGGGAGCGTGGAGCGGACCCAGATGTAGAGGAAGAGGAACGCGAAGATCTTTGCGACGAACCAGAGGATTGGGAAGACGGCGGTGAGGATAGGGCCGCCGAAGTTGTCGGGCAGCAGATGGCCGAGGGGCGAAGATGCGCCGCCGAAGAAGAGCAGCGTGGCGACGCAGCTGACGGTGATCATGTTGGCGTATTCGGCCATGAAGAACATGGCGAACTTCATGGAGGAGTATTCGGTGTGGTAGCCGGCGACGAGTTCGGTTTCGGCTTCAGGGAGGTCGAAGGGAGCGCGGTTGGTCTCGGCGTAGGCGGCCATGAGGTAGATGAAGAAGGCGAGGAGTTGCAGGCCGCCGAAGACGTTCCACGAACGCATGCCGTGGGCGGACTGGCTGTCGACGATGACGCGGAGGTTGAGCGACCCGGCGCGGAGGACGACGCCGACGAGGGACAGGCCGAGGGCGAGCTCGTAGCTGATGACCTGCGCTGTAGCGCGGAGGGAGCCGAGGAGCGAATATTTATTGTTCGACGACCAGCCGGAGAGGGCGATGCCGTAGACGCCGATGGAGGTGATCCCTAGGATGACAAGCAGGCCGATGTTGACGTTGGCGATCTCGAAGAGGTCGACGCCGTGGACGCGGGTGAGTGCTCCGAAGGGGACGACGGCGATTGAGATAAGGGCGCAGGTGAGCGCGATGATGGGGGCGAGGATGAAGAGCGGGCGCTCGACGGCGAGGGGCATGAGGTCTTCCTTGAGGAAGAGCTTGATGCCGTCGGCGAGGGGCTGGAGCAGGCCGAAGGGGCCGACGCGGGAGGGGCCCCAGCGGTTCTGCATGCGGCCGATGACTTTGCGCTCGAGCAGCACGGTGTAGGCTACCGCGGTGAGCGTGATGACCAGCACCACTGCGACCTTGAGGACGCTGAGGAGTAGGAAGACTTCGAAGTTGGTTAGGTGGGTCAATGCTTAGGGCTCTCTGACGGTTGCTCAGTTGTTTTGGGAAATAGTCTCGTGAGCGTGTCGGGCTGGGGAAGATTTCTGGTGCGCCTGTATGTCAGAAAAAAACTAACTAAGATAAGCGAGTCGAGCGCAATGTGCCAGGTACTCGAATGGGGATAGCGGTACAAGGCGAAAAACGCGCAGATCGGCATGCAAACGAGAATGATTGTGGCCAGAACCTTCAGGATTTTTCGTTCTTTGTCCGACATAATCGACTCTCCTTCTTTTGGATTCTCGTTCAATATTCGGCTAATTGAGCTACAGCTAGTCGGCGGCGGTGGGGTTGGGTTGAGGGGCGTGGCGGCGGGCTTCGTTCTGCTGGAGGTCGGTGAGCATGGCCGAGTAGCGGCCGAGGGTGCCCGAGGTGAAGAGGGTGTCGTTGGCGGGCAGGACGAGGTCGCGGCGGCTGGAGATCTGGATGAGGCCGGCGCTGTCGCGTTCGGGTGACGCGGCAGGCGAGAGGTGCTGATCGTTGCCGGACAGGAGTTGCAGGCGCAGGAGTTTGTCGTAGCCGGGGACGAGGCGCTGAATCTCGTCGAGGATGGAGTTGGGGTCGAAGGGGCTGAGGCGCGGCTCGAGGTTGTTGGCGGTGAGCCAGACGGCGTGGCGGTCTGCCTCACCGGATTGCGCGCCGCGGGTCTGGCCCATGTCGGCGCGGGTGCCCTGGCCGAAGGGGACGAGCTTGCGGACGTCCGCGCCCATCTTGTCGGCGATGCGGACGATCATCTCGAAGTCGGTGCGGACGCCGGCGCGGTCTCCGGCTTTTTTGACCTGCTGAAGGTCGCCGTAGCTGTTAGTGACGGAGCCGGATTTTTCGTAGAGGTTGGCGGCGGGAAGAACGACGTCGGCGAGCGCAGCGGTTTCCGTGAGGAACATATCCTGAACCACTACGAATGTGCTGGCGAGGGAAGAGGGGTCGATGCCGAAGCGAGCTACAGGATTTGAGTTGACGACGTAGAGGGCGGATAGATCGCACTTGGCGGCGGCATCGAAGATTTCAAGGAGGTCGAGGCCGGCGGCGCTGGGGGTGGAGCACTCGCCGAAGTTGGCGGCGGAGGTGACGGGGGTGTAGCCGGGCAGCATGTCGGGGAGGAGGCCCATGTCGGCTGCGCCGCGGGAGTTGGCGTAGTCGGCGAGGAGCGCGAGCTTTGCGTTGGGGATGGCGAGGCCGAAGTCGATGAGGCGCTCCAGCTCGGCGCCGCGCAACTCGGAGCCGATGAGGATGAGGAGATTTTCTTCAGCCTTGACTGCTTCGCGGAAGGCGGCGAGTGCGGCGGTGTCGGCGGCTGCGCCTTCGGCGGCGGAGTCGCGTCCGGCTAGATAGGAGGCAAGCGCGCCATAGCCGAATTCGGCGACCCGGAGGAAGGCCCTGGCCTGGCGGCGGAGCTTGATCTCGGCGGTGTTGGCGATGTAGAGCTTCGCGCCGTTGAGGCGGACGTTGGTGCGGAGGTTCCACGCGGTGGCGGGGGCCTGCGTGGTGGGGTCGCCGCCGACGAGGAGAACGGCCTTCGCGGTGAGGGTGTCGTGGAGCGAGGCTGCGCGGCCGGTTGTGCAGGCGAGTGATTGCGCGAAGGCCACGTAATCGGCGGTGCGGTGGTGGTCGATGTTGTTAGTGCCGAGGACGGAGCGGGCGAACTTCTGGAGGAGGTAGGCCTCCTCGTTGGTGAGGCGGTTGCCGCCGATGACTCCGATGGACTTGCCGCCGCGCGCGTCGCGGAGTTCGGCGAACTTCTTGCCGACGTGGCCGAGAGCTTCTTCCCAGCTTACGGGCTTGAGTTCGCCGCTGGGCTGGCGGAGAAGCGGTGTAGTGATGCGGTCGGTGGAGTTGGCGAAGTCGAATGCGTAACGGCCTTTGTTACAGAGGAAGTCGCCGTTGATGCCGGACTTGTCGCGGTTGTCTCCGCGCACAATTTCGGAGCCGTCGGAGGTCGAGCGGACGCCGAGGGTGGTCTTGCATCCGTCCCCGCAGTGGATGCAGATGGTGGCGACGTGGTTCATCTCCCAGGGGCGGGTCTTGTACCGATAGGTGCCGGAGGTCAAAGCGCCGACGGGGCAGGCGTCGATGCACATGCCGCACTGCTCGCAGTCGACGTGGGCGAGGTGGTCGGGGGCTAGTTCCGCCGGAACGTTCGGCGCAATGATGGACGCCGCGCCGCGGTTCTCGACGCCGAGGGCGAAGACGTCCATGCCTTCGCCGCACATTCTCACGCAGCGATAACACAAGATGCATCTAGGCCGGTCGAAGTAGACGACGGGCGACCACTTCTGCTCGTCGCGATGGTTCTTGGGTTCGGCGTAGAAGCTGTCGGCGGCACCGTACTTGAAGGTCATGTCCTGCAGTTCGCACTCGCCGCCGGCGTCGCAGACCGGGCAGTCGAGCGGGTGGTTGCCGAGGAGGAGTTGCAGCGTGGCCTTGCGGGCCTGGACGATCTCGGGTGTTTCGGTGAAGAAGGCCTGGCCTTCGGCGACCTGTGTGGTGCAGGCGGTCTGGAGCTTGGGGACTTTCTCCTGGCGGACCACGCACATGCGGCATGCGGCCTGGAGCGAGAGGCCGGGGTAGTAACAGAAGGCGGGGATCTCGATGCCCGCGCCTTTGCAGGCCTCGATGAGGAGCGTGCCTGCGGGGGCGGTGATTTTTTTGCCGTCTACGGTGAAGGTTACATCTGCCATGTAGTCCTATTAAGTCCTTTGATTCGGATCAGAGTTTGAAAATTCCGCCTCAAAATTGGCGATGCGTTGCTCGGACAAACCTGCTTTTCTAAGTCTTTCAGTAACTTGCCAAATTTCGAGCCCATGTTCGTCGTATATCGGATGAGTCTCACCCTGTTTTTCAAGGAAAAATGAAAAGCCGTTGCTGTCCGGCTCAACTATCACTCGATGAATTCCAATTACCTCTTCCATCTCTTTCCTCGTTCTACTTTATCGTGCATACTTTCGAAAGCGCTTCGGTTGCAACTACCGACATGTGTACACTCCAACGCTCTGGGTGATCTCGCACGTACTTATCGAGAACGGCCACGAACTGATGACTGGTTAAGTCAGGAATACAATCGTGAATCTGGGCAACGCTCTTTTCCTTCGCACCCAGCCATCCCGCAGCCATCAGTCCATCGAATAAGCCGCTCGCGTAGACCTCTCTCTCGGAACTTGATAAGTCCAAATACTGCTGGCCAGTATAAAAACCCGCAAGGACAACAACCGGATTGTTAGTCTTAGCTTGTTGTGCGAGGCAAGTCGTCCCGAGTGTCATACCGAAGTAGAACAGTGTCACAAGGCGCAGGTTGTTCATGACATGCTCCTGGGAGTTTTACGGTCGGTGAAGGTTACATCTGCCATCTGAATTCCTTAGTGCTTCGACTTCTCAAGCAAAATCTTCTGGTCCGCGCTCCGGTGAGAGTGATGATCGGTAAAGAACGCGAACCACACCAGCACGACCGCTACGACTACAAATGCAAAGACTACAAAGTTGTTTGGGCCGGTCCGGCTCAATGTCCAGCCCCGACAAGGTCATGCTCGGTGGTCATCACAGGCGTGCCCGCGCGTCTGCCGCCAACATACTCTTCAAACTCTTTGCGGAACTTTTTGACGAAGCCGAGTGTCGGCATGGCCGCTGCGTCGCCTAGAGGGCAAAACGTCCGGCCCATCATGTTTTCGGCGAGGTACTGGACGTTATCGATGTCTTTCTTCTGACCGCCGCCCTCGTAGACGCGGGTGAGGGTCTTCTTGATCCAGTCGGTGCCTTCGCGGCAAGGGATGCACCAGCCGCAGGACTCGTGCTGGTAGAACTTGATGACGCGTAGCGCGAACTCGACGATCGAAACCGTCTCATCGAGCACGACGATGCCGCCGGAGCCGAGCATGGTGCCCGCCTTGCCCATCTGGTCGAAGTCGAGCCCTACGTCTATTTCCTCAGGCAACAAAACCGGGCAGGATGACCCGCCGGGGACTACGGCCTTGAGCTTTCTGCCGCCCTTGATGCCGCCTGCTACTTCGTAGATGGCTTTCTTGAGGTTGTAGCCCATGGGAAGCTCATAGATGCCGGGCCGCTCGACGTGGCCGGAGATGCCGAAGAGGCGAGTGCCACCGTTGCGTTCGGAGCCGAGGGCAGCGTACGCAGGGCCGCCCATGAGGAGGATGTGCGGGGCGGAGGCGATGGTCTCGGCGTTGTTGATGACGGTGGGGCCGCCGTAGAGGCCGACGACGGCAGGGAAGGGCGGCTTGATGCGAGGGACGCCGCGCTTGCCTTCGAGGGATTCCATCAGCGCTGACTCTTCGCCGACCTCGTACGCGCCTGCGCCGGTCTGGGTGACGATGTCGAAGTCAAGGCCTTGGACGCCGAAGATGTTCTTGCCGAGGAAGCCCTTGGCGTAGGCATCGGCGACGGCCTTCTCGACGATCTTGAGGAGGTAGCGATATTCGCCGCGCAGATAGATGAAGCCCATTTTGGAACCGATGGCGAGGCCGGCGATCATGGTGCCTTCGATGACGGCGTGGGGGTCTTCGCGGAAGAGGATGTGGTCCTTGCAGGTGCCGGGCTCAGACTCGTCGCCGTTGACGAGAACGTACTTCGGCTTGGCGGAGACTTTGGGGACGAAGCTCCACTTCATGCCGGTGGGGAAGCCGGCGCCGCCGCGTCCGCGCAGGCCCGATGCCTTCATGGTGTCGATGATCCAGGCGGGCATGGCTTCGGGGCCTTGTTCTATGGCCTTGCGGACGGCTGCGTAGCCTTCGAGTTCGATGTACTTGTCGATGGCGGCCGCGCCCTGGCCGAAGCGGCGCTTCAGGACGATGGCTTCTTCGGGATGGGAGACGAAGGATGGCATTATTTAATATCCTTTCCTTCGCCGGCGCGATATTGGGCAAGAATTTCGTCCACTTTGACGGTGGTGAGGTCTTCGTGGAAGTCGTAGTTGACCTGCATCGCGGGGGCCCAGCAGCAGGCGCCGATGCATTCGACTTCTTCGAGCGAGAACTGGCCGTCGGGCGTGACACCTTTGTGGCCGATGCCGAGCTTGGCCTTGCAGTGGTCGAGGATCTCGTAGCCGCCGCGCAACATGCAGGAGATGTTCGTGCAGACCTGGACGTTGTACTTGCCGGCGGGCTTGGTGCGGAGCATCGAGTAGTAGCTCAGGACGCTGCGGACTTCGAGGTCGAAGAGGCCGAGGCGGGCGGCGATCTCCTGGATCGCGGCTTCGCTGACGTAGCCGATCTCATCCTGCGCGTAGAGCAGCATGGGGATGAGCGCCGAGCGCTTGACCGGGTAGATGGTCACCAGCTTGTCGAAGCGGGCGGCTGTCTCCGGAGTGAAGATTGTCGTCGTTGTGGTCATAGGTTCGATTTGCGGCGTTCGGCGGTCGATGTGTCGGGCCTTCAGCCCTCTTGTTATTGTTCCGGTCTTACCTAGGCCTTCGGCCTAGGCTGGTATATGTCGGGCCTTTGGCCCTTGGTTCTGCGGTTTGTGTGTATTCGAGGGCTCGCCTTCGGATGTTGGCTGTCGGCCTCTAGTGGTTATGCTCAATGCATCAGCTCCCGCGTGATTCGTTCGGCTGCGAAGTCCATTTCGTCTATTTTACCGTCCAGGGTGACGGTTCCATCGTCGTTCAATGCGAAGGAGGAGGTGTTGCCGTCGCTGCTTTGTTGCTGGTCGTGCGTAAAGCGTGTCCACTTGCTGCCGAAGCGAAGGATGATCTCGTCTTCGCCGAATTCGATGACTGCAAAGTTGTTGCTGTTCAGCCCGTGGGCGGCTGCGTAGGAGCGTAGCAGGGAAGCCCAGGAGATCCAGAGTTCGGTGTGGAGGGAACCATTCAAGATCAACGGGTGAGATTCAGTACCGCAAAAGTCGTAACGAATAAGACCAGGCCACAAATAACCGTCATAATCAACTCCCGCGACAACGACAGCAGGCGATCATCCGCTTCTGCATCTCCCGAAAGCTTCCTATCTGCCCTCCAACTACTTAGCAAACCTTTGCCGACTGCCAAAATGCAAACGGGGAGAGCCAATGTCCAGTACCATTCCGCCTTGTACTCTTTATAAGCGTGGTAACAAAGAGTAAATGCGGTCGCCTCAGTAAGCAGGAAAATCAGCGCCGCCCCAACCCTATACACTCTGTTATCCGTCATCGTCATGGTTATTGCTCCTCTCGCATGCCTATTCGACTATCGATCAATCTCTCCGAGCACAATATCGATTGATCCGATCACAGCAACCACATCCGCCAGCAGCCGTCCCTTGCACATAGTCTCCAACGCCTGCAGCGTTGCAAAACTCGGGTTCCGCATATGCACCCGGTACGGCTTAGCCGTCCCATCCGAGACAACGTAATATCCCATCTCGCCGCGCGGGCTTTCGACGGCCTGGTAGACCTCGCCGGCGGGCACCGCAAACCCTTCCGTAACAATCTTGAAGTGGTGGATCAGCGACTCCATCTGCGTCTTCATCTGCTCGCGGTCCGGCAGGACGATCTTCGGCGCATCCGCCGTAATTCGCCCCGTCGGCATGCCGTCCAGAGCCTGCTGGCAGATCTTCACCGATTCCCGCATCTCCTGAATCCGCACCACATACCGCGCCCAGACGTCGCCGACCTTTGACACCGGCACGTCGAACTTGAACTTCTCGTAGCCAGAGTAGGGCATGTCGCGGCGGAGGTCCCAGTCGACGCCGGAGGCGCGCAGTGGTGGGCCGGTGACGCCGAGAGCGATGGCGTCTTCCGGCGAGAGGTAGCCGACGCCTTGCAGGCGGCCCATCCAGATGGGGTTGCCGGTGAGCAGGTTCTCGTACTGGTCGATGCGGTCGGGCATGATGTTGAGGAAGTTCTGCACCTGTTCGAAGAAGCCCATCGGCGGTTCGAGCGAGAGGCCGCCGATGCGGAAGTAGCTCGTCATCATGCGCTGGCCGGAGACGGCTTCGAAGATGCGGAGAGTCTCTTCGCGCTCGCGGAAGCAGTAGAGGAAGACGGTGAGCGCGCCGACGTCCATGGCATGGGTGCCGAGCCAGACCAGGTGCGACTGGATGCGGGTGATCTCGTTGAGCAGGACGCGGAGATACTGGGCGCGCTCGGGGATCTCGAGGCCGAGGAGTTTTTCAACCGCCAGGCAGTAGGCCAGGTTGTTGGTCATCGGGCAGAGATAGTCGATGCGGTCTGTGAGGGGGACGACCTGCTGGTAGAACTTGGCCTCGCAGGTTTTTTCGATGCCTGTGTGCAGGTAGCCGATGTCGGGGGCGAGGGAGACGATGGCCTCGCCGTCGATCTCGAGGACGAGGCGGAGGACGCCGTGTGTGCTCGGGTGCTGCGGGCCCATGTTGAGGACCATGGAGTGCTCACCGATGCTGGCGGTCGAGTGGCGCTGGGCGTCTTCGACGACGTCTTCTACATCGGGGATCAGCATGTCGGGGGCTGCGATCGGTGACATTGGCGGTTTACCTGTAGCCTTCGACGGGGTAGTCCTTGCGGAGCGGGTGGCCTTCCCAGTCGGTGGGCATCATGATGCGGGTGAGACGTGGGTGGCCGGGGAAATCGATGCCGAAGAGGTCGAAGACTTCGCGCTCGTAGAAGTTGGCGGCGGGCCAGACTCCAGTGATGGATGGGACGGTGTCGGCCGAGTTGAGCTGGACAGTTATCCGAATGCGCTGCTTCAGGGACATCGAGAGGATGTGGTAGGAGAGCTGGAAGCGCGGCTCCTGGGGGTACCAGTCGACGGCGGTGACGTCTTCGAAGAAGGTGTAGCCTGCGGCCTTGACGGCTTCGCAGGCGGCGATGATGGACTCGCGGGCGACGGTGATGGTGAGTTCGTTGCGGTCGAATTTGGCGTCGGTAGCGAGTGCGGCGAGGGCTTTGACGGCTGGGTTGTCCGCCATTCCTTCGAGGACGATGGCTTTGCCTGTGAGTGGGGGTGGTGCGGGTACGGCGGCTTCGGGGGTGGGGGTGACGGGAGGAGTTGCCATTTAGAGGTCACCCTTGTCTTCGGCCCAGTTCAGGATGCCCTTCTTCCAGACGTAGAAGAGGCCGACGGCGACGAAGCCGAGGTAGACGAGCATCTCGTAGAAGCCGAACATGCGCGAGCCGGTGAGGCCGGGGAGGCGGCGGAAGATGACGGCCCAGGGGAGCATGAAGACGGCCTCAACGTCGAAGAGGATGAAGAGCATCGCGACCATGTAGAAGCGGACGGAGAAGCGGCCGCGGGCGTCGCCGACGGGGTCCATGCCGCACTCGTACGCGCCGAGCTTGGTGCGGGAGTTTTTATGCTTTCCGATGAGGAAGGAGGCACCCACCATGCCAATGGCAAGACCAAGCGCGGCTAGGACTTGCAGGGCAAGGGGGATGTAGTTCCAGAGGTAGTGGGGCGTCTGCATGGGCATCTTCGACTCTAGAATTGAGGCGGTCAAGTGTCAAGCAGAGGGCGGTTTGCGTTTAGTGGAGCAGATTGGTGTAGGCGGAGACGATGGTTTCGCCGAAGAGGGCGGCGAGCAGGCCGCCGACGGCGAGGAAGCTGCCGAAGGGCAGGCGGGTGGCGGCTCCGGCTTTTCCGCGGGCGATGAGGATGATGCCGTAGAGGCTGGCTGCGAAGGCTCCGATGAAGAGAGCGACGAGGCTCTGGGAAAAGCCCAGGAAGGCGGCGAGCAACATCATTAACTTCACATCCCCCAAGCCCATGCCGTCTCGTTTGCGGATGGCTTTGTAAGCCCAGCGAATGGCGAGGAGGAGCAGCGCGGCTCCGGCGATGGCAGCGATGCGGCCGAAGATGAGGGTCTCGGGGCCGGTGAGGAAGACGTTGCCTTCGTACGTGCCGGATCCAGGGCCGCGAAGTTGGATGTGCTGGTTGGCGAGGAGGATCTGGTCCTGGCCGGGGGCTAGGAAGACCGCCTGAACGCAGACGAGGAAGAGGCCGATGAAGGTTCCGGTGAGGGTGAACGCGTCGGGAAGGCGGTGGGTCTGCCAGTCCATGACGAGGAGGCCGATGAGGAGGAAGCCAAGGATGGCGATGGCGATAGCGTCGATGATGATCGGTGAACTGAATTGAATGGACGCAACCGTGTCGTGATTGATGTCAGGAAAGAACGCGAGGTAGATTCTCGAGGCCGGACCCACGAACCAGAGCCCAACCGCTAATTCCACCGCCGGATATTGCCATGAAATGGGTGCCTTGCAGTCGCGGCATCGCGCCCGCAGGAGGAGCCAGCTCAGAACAGGGAGGTTGTCGTACCAGCGAACGAGGTGGTTGCAGTGAGGGCAGTGGGAGCGGGGGTGGACGATGGATTCGTGACGGGGAAGACGGTAGATGCAGACATTGAGCAGGCTGCCGAAGAGCAGGCCCACGAGGAAGGCGGAAAGTTCGAACATCCATGGCAGGAGCACATGGAAAGTATACGGTGCGGTCTTCGGCTGCGATTGGAAGTGGCGGCGCACCACGCGAAATGCGGGGGTTCTTCCCCTTCGACTTCGCTCAGGGCTCGGAATGACGACATCCCCACGTCATGGCAGAGCGAACTGCTCAAAAGTCGACGTGCATGCGGAGGGATTCTACGAGGACGGGGCCGCGGTCCTGGTTGTAGCCGGGGTGGGTGACGTACTGGGCGTCGAGTGCGTAGTACACGCCGCGCCAGGTGTGCAGGTTGTAGTAGCCCTCGAGGATGTCTTCGCGGGTGTAGTTCAGGCGGCCGTCGCCGAGGAGGAAGCCGAGGCCGCCGAGTTTGAGGTACGCCTGGTGGTCGCGCTTGATCGCGTTGGTGATGAAGGCGAGACCTAGCTTGTCCTGCTCACGGTGCAGCTGCCTCAGGCCGGGGAGGCCATTGCGAAGGCTGTAGTCGCCGCCGAATTCTATGGTCTGGTCGACTTCGGTGTAGGCGAAGGACTCGTGCTGGCCCTCATTCCAACCGAAGCGGCCGAAGATGCGGAGGTTGGGGGTGAGTTCCTGCTCGGCGTTGAGTCCGAAGCCGTATTTCACGGCGCCGTAGGTCTCGTGTTTTGTGATGTCGGGGGTGGAGTCGATGTGGGCGAGGTAGGCTTTGTTGGCGTCGCGGTAGAGGCCCATGTGGGCGTGGTTGACGAAGGTGAGGAGGCGGATCGTGCCAGATCCTCCCCACGGAAAATAATCACTCCTGGGGTGATGAAGTTCGAGCTCGATATTCTGGCCGCTGGTGCGCTTGAGGTTCCAGTCGAAGTCGGTGCCGTTGGCGATGGTGGGCATGAGGGCGATGGCGTAGCGGGCGGAGAAGGATTTGTCGTCGTATTCGGCGATTGCGGCGTTGGTGTAGCCGCGGGTATCGGCTGCGTAGTCCCATGCTCCGTTGTTGTCGGCGGTCCAGTTGAGGAACTGGAGGTGGGAGTCGGTGCCGATGGAGTTGAGGTCGAAGAAGTCGGGAAGGCCGAGGCGGCCGACGCGGAACTCCAGTCGGCGCTCAGGGACCTGAGTAGCGAGGGAGAAGGGGCCGCGGTCGGCTTCGGTGAGTTTACTGGAGAGGCCGATGGTCTGGTGGAGTTCGACGCGAGCGAGGTAAGGGATGGGACCGAGGGAGGGATTGCGTACGACGTCGAGATTGGTGAAGCCGGCGAGGCCAAGGGCTTCTGAGATGCCGCGGCCGCCGGCGGACTCTTCGTCGTAGAGGACTTCGGTATGGGTGGCCGGGGTGCGGCGAAGTTCATAGCCGGTGTAGAGGGTTCCGACCAGGGAGGTCTTGTACTCGCCGCGGCCGAGGAGGCTGTTGGGTCCTTCGTAGGGCGAGTGGAAGGGGCCGTGAGCCTGGAGGATGATGTTGGCCTGGCCGGCGAGGTAGTAGCGGGGGGCGTCGGGGTGCGGGAAGACCGTTGGAGGGTCGGACTTAGGAGAATCGGCAGGACCAGGCGCCGTGGCGGCTAGCGGCAACTCCGGAGTTTGCCCGGGCGCGACACCGCCTGCGGCGCAGAGGAGCAAAGTAATGGCGAACAGACTGGAAGCGAATTTGAGCATTGGGCCATTAGCAAGTCTACATACGCAAGATGACTCGACGGTCAATAGCGTCCGTTGGGGACATGCTAGCTGCTGCGGGCACCGACGACGACAAGGCCAATGCCTCCGATGAGCGCGATGGTGCTGAGGATGGGAGAGATGGGGACGGTTGAGGTGGTTTTGTGATCGATCTCGACGGGGCCGATCTTGGCGTCCTGCTTTTCGTGGGTAAAGCTGACGCCTCCGGCGACGAAGCCGATGATGGCGAGCACGATCAGAACGAGGCCGATGATGGTTGCGGGTTTCATTCGTTTTCTCCTGGGAATAAGAGCAGCAGCGGGGTTGGATGCGAAATCGGGAGAGGCGGATATCTCGGGCACGCCTTCTTTCAAGCAAAAGAAGAACGCAAAGGGCGCGAAGGTTTACGCAAAGATGCGGAGCGAACTTTGGATGGCACTTGATTTGGTCGGGAGTTGCGCGGTACATTCAAGGCACACGGGAAAGGAGGATGGTCCAGCCTATGAAAATTGACAGTAACAGTTGCAAAACGCTACGTGAGGTGACTGAGGCTTAGAGCGTCCTGCTCTAGTCCTGGTGTTTTAAGTTTCACACCGAGGCCCGTCCGAGTAGGACGCCTCAGGTCAATCACAACAGCTCACCGCCAGATGGCCCGCTGCTCATTTTGAGTGCGGGCCTTCTGCTTTTTCGGAGGCTACCGACGATCGAAGCTGCGGGACGGAGACCAGCTTTGCGGTGTTGAATCCCTGGGCTGTGGCTCTTGCTTTGATTTCGGTGAGGGTGGCGGGCTCGACGGTCTCTGCGCGGGTGAGGATCCAGAGAGAGTTGTGGCTGGAGGAGCCAACGAGAGCCCACTCGTACTGCGGGTCGATCGCGATGACCCAGCGGCTCGCGGAGAATGGCCAAAGATGAGTTACGCGCAGGCGTCCGTCGCCGGTCTTGCTGAGTTTGCCGTTGAGGTTGTGGGAGTCGGTGTTGCCGTCTTTGAGGACGCAGGAGGTGACGAGCTGGAAACGGAGATTCTTGTCGGCGAGTGCATAGAGGGCGAGGCCGTCGCTGACACACTTCTTCTCGGAGCGGTTGGGCAGGTGGGCCTGTTCGTACCAGATTCCCATGTAGCGATTGGTGTCGAGGGCGGACACGGCGGAGGCTGATTGTGCGCGCGCGGCGCAGGGAAGGGCCAGCAGGAGAGTAAGGGCGAGGGTGAGTCCTTGTGAGTGCTGGAGCATGGCGGTCTCCGTGGTCTGTTCATTCGATGCGGAATCTGGGGAGATGCAGTGCAAATTCAGGATGAGTAAAATGGGTGCATGGAACCTTTGGTGATTGCAGGGCGTGCGTTTCAGTCGCGGCTGATTGTGGGGACGGGGAAGTACAAGGACGGGCCGGAGACGCAGGCGGCGGTTGAGGCTTCGGGCGCGGAGATGGTGACGGTCGCGGTGCGGCGGGTGAATCTCGACCGGTCGAAGGAGTCGCTGCTGGATTTTCTCGATCCGCAGAGGTACTTTCTGCTGCCGAATACGGCGGGGTGCTATACGGCGGATGAGGCGATTCGCGCGGCTCGGCTGGGGCGCGAGGTTGGGCTGTCGGATTGGGTGAAGATTGAGGTGATTGGCGACCGGCAGACACTGTATCCCGATGTGCAGGCTACGCTGGAGGCCACGCGGGTGCTGGTGGGCGAAGGGTTTACGGTGCTGCCGTATACGTCGGACGATATTGTGTTCGCGAAGCGGCTGATCGATGCGGGCGCGGCGGCGGTGATGCCTCTGGGCGCGCCGATTGGAAGCGGGCTGGGCTTGCAGAATACGGCGAATCTACGGATTCTGCGCGAGATGATTACGGAGGTTCCGCTGATTGTGGATGCGGGCGTGGGTACGGCGAGCGATGCTGCCCTGGCGATGGAGCTGGGGTTCGACGCAGTGCTGATGAACACGGCGATTGCGGAGGCTCGGGACCCGATCCTGATGGCTGAGGCGATGCAGCATGGCGTGCTGGCGGGACGGCAGGCGTTTCTGGCGGGGAGGATGCCGAGGCGGTTGTATGCCACGGCGAGTTCACCGCTGGAGGGGATTTCGCGGTGAAGCCACGCCGGCTGGTGCTATGGCGCAGTCTGGCGTTGGCTTTGTGGGTGATCTCGATTGTTTGCTTGTTCAAAGCTGTTGGCGACGCAACCGCTGCGGAAGAGTCGTTTAGTAGGGCTCACCTGACCGATGCGGATCGGACTGCGGTCGCGCACTTGGGGTCGGTGGCCGATGTGTGGGCCTGGGTTGGATGGGGGTTTCAGGGTGCGGTTGCGATCGTGTTGGCAGGCGGTATCAACTCTGAGCGGGCGGTGCGGCGGGTGTTTGTGTCGCTGGAAATTCTTGTGGCGACCGATGGCGTGGCGCTACTTCTTTTGGCAGTGATTGTTCGTTAGGGTCAAGGCGGCCCTCACCGTCGTTAAGCACTTACTGCATCTCGCTAACCCAGCCCGGCGGGCTGAGTTGGCGTTGGGGAACGGCCCTTTGCGCTCTGTGATTCTCCCTAGGCAGCAGTCGCGCCGATGCTGTTGAGGGTGGCGAGAGCTTCGGCGGGGAGTTCAAGTGTTGCAGCTTTGAGGTTCTCACGGAGATGCTCGACCGAGGATGTGCCGGGGATCAGAAGCATGTTCGGCGACCGTTGTATTAGCCACGCCTGCGCTACCTGCATGGGAGTGGCCTCGAGCGATGCGGCGACTTCGTTGAGCTTCGACGACTGCAGCGGCGAGAATCCTCCCAGTGGGAAGTAGGGCACATAAGCGATGCCCTGCGCGGCGAGAGCGCCGATGAATTCGTCGTCGCCGCGCTGGGCTATGTTGTAAAAGTTCTGGATGCAGACAATCTCAGTAATGGCCTGCGCCGTGGCCAGTTGCTTGGGGAAGACCGTGCTGAGGCCGATATGCCGAATTATCCCTTGCTGCTTGAGCTCGGCAAGCGCGGTGAGCGGCTCGTCAAACGGTTCATCCTCGGGCGCGGCGAAGCCTCCGAGGCGAAGATTGACGACATCGAGCGTATCGAGGCCGAGATTTCGCAGATTGTCGTGCACGGCGTCGATAATCTCCTGGCGCGAGCGAGCGTGTTGCCACGAGCCATCGCCACCGCGACGCGCACCGACTTTGGTCGCGATGACGAGATCGTCGGGATAGGGATGCAGCGCCTGCTTGATGATTTGATTGGTTACGTGCGGGCCATAAAAGTCGCTGGTATCGATGTGGTTCACGCCGGAGGCGATGGCCTCGCGCAGAACAGCAATCGCAGCGGGAACATCGCGCGGAGGCCCCCAGACTCGCTTCTCGCCATCCTGCCCAGCAAGCTGCATTGCACCATAGCCCATGCGGTTCACGGTGACTGAAGTGTTGGGAAAGGTAAATGTGCCGCCAAGATTCGATTGTTTCGTCATTTTCGTCCTCGGAGTTTCTGGGTGCGTGTGAAGAGTCGATGTCCGCAGTTGATGACTACAACCGTTAGATGATGGAAGCTTAAGATTAGGACTTCAGATTTAGGACTTCGCATTTAAGAATGGATCGTGAAGTACGCCAAAAATAATTTGAGCCCGGTGGAATAAAAGGGGTGGGGCTCAGTTCTCTTCGGTGTGCACATATGCACCGAGGAGAGAGAGCGTGAGCAAAGGTTCGGAATATCTTCATTCTGTCGAGTCCATTGGAGACGGCGAAGCAGCGCAGGTCAGCGCGGACGGCATTGACCGCCGTGGGTTTCTTAAATGCATGGCCTGGGCCGGTACCGGGGTGGCGTGGAGCTTTGTCGGGGGCGTTCCGGTGTCGCACGTCTTTGGACAGACGCCGCGTATGGCGAAGCCTGCGGACTTCAGCTTTGTGCAGATCAGCGACAGCCACATCGGGTTCAATAAGCCGGCGAATCCGGATGTGACGGGGACGTTGCGTGCTGCGCTGGCGAAGATCGATGCGGCTTCCAATGCTCCGGATTTTCTGATTCACACCGGCGATCTGACGCACTCGTCGAAGCCGGAGGAGTTCGACACGCTGAGCCAGGTGTTGGGGGCGAAGCGACAGGTGTTCTATGTGCCGGGCGAGCATGATACGTCGGTAGACGATGGCAAGATGTACCTGGAGCGGTACGGTAAGGGGACGAAGGGAAGCGGGTGGCACAGCTTCGACCACAAGGGCGTGCATTTTGTCGGGCTGAACAATGCAGCGCTGCTGGAGGGGATGGGCAGGCTGGGCGATGCACAACTCGATTGGCTGAAGCAGGATTTGAGCGGATTGAAGAGCAGCACGCCGATTGTGGTGTTCGCGCATATCCCGCTGTGGGCGGTGTATCCGGCGTGGGGATGGGGGACGTCGGACTCGGAGCAGGCGCTGGGAATGCTGAAGCGGTTTGGGTCGGTGTCGGTGCTGAACGGGCATATTCACCAGGTGATGCAGAAGGTGGAGGGGAACGTCAGCTTCCATACGGCGATGTCGACTGCATTTCCGCAGCCCGCGCCGGGGACTGCGCCTTCGCCCGGGCCGATGAAGGTACCCGCGGAGAGGCTGGCCGACGTTCTGGGCATTGCGCATGTCAACTTTGTGGCGCAGAGGCATGAACTTGCCGTGGTGGATGCGACGCTGTCGGGCGCGGCGGCTGAGGTGCATGCGGCGGCTGCGTCGTGAGGGTAGCGAGGGCGATCTTTGCGGTGAGTGTCTTAGGGCTTGCGACTAGCGTGGGGCTTTCTTTCGTGCATCCGTGGGGCAATCCGAAGATGGGCGCGCAGCAGGATGCTCCGCTGCTGGAAGGGACTGGTGTGCCGGAGGACGTGCGTCATGTGCTGATGGCCAAGTGCGCGGACTGTCACTCGGAGAACACGCATCGGCCGATGTATGGGCGGCTGGCGCCGGCGTCGTGGCTGATGGAGCGCGACGTGATGGAGGGACGCAGCCATCTGGATCTGTCGCAGTGGCGGGTCTACAGCCTGGAGAAGCAGGCGGATTTGCTGACGCGGATGGCTTCGGAGGCGCGCAATGGAGAGATGCCGGTCAAGCAGTATCTGTATCTGCATCCTGGGGCGCGGCTGACTCCAGAGGAGCAGGACTTGATCTACGGATGGGCGAAGACGGAACGCAAACATGTCAGGAAGAAACTGGCGGAGCAGGAAGAGACGACCTCCGCGAAAGAAGGAGTATCGGGACAATGAATTTCGGAGCGGCGAGGTCTGACAGGATACGAAGGACGAAACCGGCGATTGCTTTACTGGTTGGATTGTTTTGCGGGATGGTGATTCTGCTGAATGTATTGCCGGCGCGGAGTCAGGCGACGGGAGGCGGAGCGGCTGCGGGAGATGCGGAGCGGGGCAAGGTTCTGTTTGAGAAGCGGTGTGCGGGTTGCCATTCGCTGGATCAGGATCGCGAGGGGCCGAAGCTCCGCGGCGTGTATGGGCGCAAGGCGGGAAGCCTTTCGGGGTTCAAATATTCCGATTCGTTGAAGGCTTCGAAGGTGGTTTGGGATAGCGTTTCGCTGGAGAGGTGGCTGACCGATCCGGAGTCGGTGATTCCGGAAAACGACATGGATTTTCGCGTGCTGAAAGCGGAGGAGCGGGCGGACCTGATCCGGTTTTTGAAGTTTTCGTCAGGCAAGTAAGGATGTGAGGCGATAGGCTTGGTGAGGCAGATTCAAAACAAGGAGAGGGATGGACCCGCAGTTTTTCGAGATGGTTGCGATGCCACTGTTTGACCAGCTTTACAACTTCTCTCACTGGTTGACCGGCGACCGCACGGACGCCGAAGACCTGGTGCAGGAGACGTACGTCAAGGCGCTGAAGGGGTTCAAATCGTTCGAGGAGGGGACGAATCTGCGGGCGTGGATGTACAGGATTCTGCGGAATACGTTCTTGACTTCGCGCAGCGGACTGGCGGCGCAGAAGACGACGGGGTTCGATGAAGATGCGGACGTAGCGGAGATGGTGACGCACGAGGTGACGCCTGAGCTGCTGCTGTTGCAGTCGGAGAGCACGCAGGCGATGACCGATGCGCTGGCGGGGTTGCCGGTGGGGTATCGCGAGATCATTCTGCTGGTGGAGGTGGAGGAGCTTTCGTACAAGGAGATCGCGGTGATACTGGGCGTGCCGATTGGGACGGTGATGTCGCGGCTCTCGCGTGCGCGGAGGATGCTGCGTCAGGCGTTGGCGGCGGGACCGCAAGGAGGTGTGAAGGATGCAGTGTGATCTGAATGCGGAGAAGCTGGGCGCTTATCTCGATGGTGAGTTAACGGGCGGCGAGGGGAAGGGCGTTGCGGAGCACATTGCCGGCTGCCCGCGATGTGCCGCGGAGATTGCAGGGCTGGTGGTGATGAAGCGAAGCTTGCGTGCGGCGCGTGGGCAGTTTGCGCCGAGCGATGCGCTGCGGCGGCGGGTGCGGCAGCAGATTGCGATGCCGACGCGGCGTGCGTGGTGGCATGCGTGGTCTTTGGGGATGCTTCCGGTGAGCGCGCTGGCGTTGGTGATGGCGCTGGTTGCTGTCGGGTTTATCGCGCGGGCGAATCGATCGGATGCGTTTGGTGAGGTTGCGGACCTGCATATCAATGCGATGGCGAGCGCCAATCCTGTGGATGTGGTTTCGACCGACCGGCATACGGTGAAGCCATGGTTTCAGGGGCGGATTCCGTTCTCGTTCAATGTGCCGGAGCTGGGCGGGAGCGAGTACACGCTGCTGGGTGGGAGGATGGTTTATTTCCATCAGCGGCCGGGCGCGCAGCTAATTGTGACGATGAAGCAGCACAGGATTTCTGTGCTGATCTTTCAGGAGTCGCCGGAGCTGGCGCGTGCGTTTGCGGTTCCGGCGGGGGTGAGGCTGCGGAATTCTTATGGGGTGGAGACGTGGGAGTCGCAGGACCTGCGGTTTGTGATGATCAGCGATGCGGATGCGGCGGGGATTGATGGGCTGGCGCAGAGGATGAAGGCGGCGAATCCGTAGCGAATCCATTTTGTCATCGCGGGGCGTGAGGGCTGGGGTTTAGACTCTGGCCATGCGCGTCTTTGGGATCGATTGCGGGACGGAGTTCACCGGGTGGGGCGTGGTCGAGATGGACCATGCGGCCCGGAACCCGCAGCTAATGCATTGCGCGGCGGGGACGATCCGGCTGAGCAAGAAGGAGAAGACGCCGCAGCGGCTGGCGCAAGTGTATGCCGAGTTGACTGCGCTGATGGCGCTCCATGCGCCGGATTGCGTGGCGATCGAGGAGGTCTTCTTCTCGGCGAATGCGAAGTCGGCGCTGAAGCTGGGGCAGGTGCGTGGCGTGGCGATGCTGGCGGCGGCGACTTGCGGGCTTGCAGTGGCGGAGTATGCGCCGCTGACGATCAAGTCGTCGGTGGTGGGGTATGGGCTGGCGGCTAAGGAGCAGGTGCAGTTTATGGTGACGCGGCTGCTGGCGCTAGAGTGCGCGCCGGAGTCGCCGGATGCGGCGGACGCGCTGGCGATTGCGATCTGCCATATTCATACGGCGCAGACGCTGCTGTTGCAGGGAGTGGGGCGGTGATGGTGGTTTGTCGCCTGGCTGGTGTGCTTTTGTTCGCTTTTGCGACTACGGGTTTGGTGCGCGCGCAGGAGGCTGCTCCGGCGCGGCCTTCGGCGGTAGTGAGTTTTGAATTTGTGCGCCCGGGCATGCCGGTGCCGAAGTACACGCTGCGGGTGAACGAGGATGGCTTGGGGAGCTATCAGGGCGAGCAGGCAGCACCGGCGTCGCCTTACCCGGGAGTTTCGTCGCCGGCGCAGCCGATCGACCGCAAGTTTACGCTGACCGCGGCGACGACCGGCAAGATATTTACGCTGGCGCGCGAGCTGAACCGGTTCAAAACTACGTGCGACACGAAGTTGAAGAATATCGCGGATATGGGCAAGAAGACGTTCTCGTATGAAGGGGCTGAAGGTGCGGGAACTTGCACGTACAACTTCTCCGACAACAAGAGTGTGACCCAGCTCAACGATATCTTTCAGGGCATCGCCTCGACGATGGATCAGGGGCGTCAGCTGGACCATCTGCACCGCTTCGACCGGCTTGGGCTGGATGCGGCGGTGGCTTCGCTGGCGGATGAGGTGGCTGCGGGGCGGGCGCTCGAGCTGGGGACGATTCAGGCGACGTTGCGCTCGATTGCGGGCGATCCTGACGTGATCAAGCGGGCGCGGACGAAGGCGAGCGCGCTGCTGGCGATGGTTCCGGCGGAAGTTGTCTCGAAATAAGAAGCCTGCGCGATGGTGGGTACGTCTAAAATTCAGGTTTGAGGATTCACGCCTGCGATTGGCGGAGGTTTTGCCATGTTCGACTGTAAGTTGTCTTCCCGCTCTGTCCTTGGATTCGCGCTTGTGCTGGGGTTTGGTGGCTTTTCGGGTGTGGCTCGTGCAGACGATGCGCCAACTGCGCGTGCGGCGCGGCTCACCTTCGTGCAGGGCACGGTTACTGTCGACAGCTCGGACAACACAGGAAGCGAGGCCGCGCAGAGGAACCTGCCGCTGCTGGCGGGAGTGCGTGTGACGACCGGAGACGATGGGCAGGCTGAGATTGAGTTCGAAGACGGCAGCCTGGTGCGGCTGACGCCGAACAGTGTGCTGTCGCTGGATACGCTGGCGGTGGAGGCGGGCGGCGATGGCGGCGTCTTTACGACCGGGCTGAGCCTGCTGCATGGGCTGGCGTATGCGGAGCTTCGCGCGACGCCGGAGTATCGGTACACGATCGATGCGGGTGGGGATGTGCTTTCGCCGGTGGAGAATACGACGGTGCGGGTGGACTTTGATGAGGCTCCGGCAATCTTCGCGGTGCTTGATGGGACGGCGCACATCGAGCGTGCGGGTGGACAGAACGCGGGGCGCGAGGTGCGGGCGGGAGAGAGTCTGCGAGGGGATGCAGCGAATCCAGGGCTGTATTCACTGACGTCGGAGATCGTGGACGAGAGTTGGGATGGGTGGAACGAGGATCGCGACCAGGCCGCGGCGACTGAGGCATCGAGTCAGACGGCGGTGCGCGACAACTATGCGGGAGCGCAGGGTTATGGCTGGTCCGATCTGGATGCGAATGGGAGCTGGTACGACGTTCCTGGGCAAGGGCCGGTGTGGCAGCCACAGGTTGCGGCGGCGGATGCTGGGTTCGATCCGTATGGCAATGGATCGTGGGTGTATTCGGGCGGGAATTATCTGTTTGCGTCGGCGTATCCGTGGGGATGGACGCCTTACCGGTGCGGGAACTGGTCTTACTTTAATGGCTTTGGGTGGGGATGGTCGCCGGTAGTGGGATGCGGTGGGTTTGGTTGGGGGTTCGGCGGCGGCGGGCGGCCGGTGAATATTGTGTATGCGCCGGGTGGGTATCGGGTGCCGGTGGTGCCTCGTCCGCGGCCGGGGCCGGTGCATCCTACTGTGCCGGCGCGGGTGTCGAATGGGTGGCAGATGCCGCTGGATGGTGGTGGAAGACGGGAGCGGCGGATCAATGGCGTTACCGTGCTGGCGATGGAGCCAGTGGGGGGGGCAGGGCATAGCGAAGGGCGTGTTGGTTCGGCGCTGCGGCGGGATTATCCGGTGGATCGTGCGACGCATATGCCGGTGGTGGGGAAGACGACGACGCAGCCAAGCGTGGTGCATACGAGTTCGGGATGGCGGCCTGCGGGAAGTTCTCCGACGAATGCGAATGGGAACTCCAACTCGGCTTCGCGGCCTGTTCCGGTTTATCGGGCTCCTGTAGTGGCTCCTGCGGGAGCGAGTTCTGAGATTCGGCGGCCGGGGGATACGCCCCGTGTGCAGCCGCCGCAGCAGAATCCGCAGGGGCAGGTGAGTCCGAATCTTCCGCGTGCAGTGGAGCGGCGGGGCTATACGCCTCCTGCTCAGGGGCAACAGACTCAGGGGCAGCCTAGTTCGGTTGCGCCGAGGCATGAGGAGCCGCGTACGTTTACGCCTCCTCCCCAGATGCAGCGGAGTGCGCCTTCGCCTCCTCCTGCGCCTCGGATGGCACCTCCACCTTCTCCGCCGCCGGCTCCTGCGGCGGCTCCTGCACCTGCGGCTCCTGCACACCGGTAGAGCGAAGGGCGCGGTGCATTGCGGCCAGGGATTCCAAGGACAACGATTCGGCGCGGGCTTGTGCGGGGATGTCTGCGGCCCATAGGGACTGCAGCGATGCAGCGGCATGGCCGGCGGCACGGAGGTTGTTGGCGAGAGTCTTGCGCTTCTGCGCGAAGCAGGTGCGGAGGAAGGTGTCGAAGGCGGCCGGGGCTACGTCGAGTTCGGAGAAACGGGGGGCGAAGTCCAGGCGCAGGACGGTGGAGTAGACGTCGGGTGGCGGGGAGAAGGATTCGGGGGCGAGGGTGAAGAGGTTTTCGACGCGGGCGTGCATCTGGGTGGTGGCGGTGAGGAGGCCGTAGTCGCGGGTGCCGGGGATGGCGGCGAGGCGGTCGGCGACTTCGCGCTGCATCATGACGACGGCGCGGGTGAGAAGGCCGGCGCGAGAGGCGGCGAAGAGGCGGAGGAGGATCTCCGAGGTGATGTAGTAGGGGAGGTTGCCGATGACATCGGCTGTTTCGCCAGGAGGGATTAGGGTGGTGAGGTCGGTGGCGAGGATGTCGGCGTGGTGAATCTCAACGTGGGGATCGTTGCGGAAGCGGAAGCGAAGTTCGGCGGCGAGGGCGGGGTCGAACTCGATGGCGATGAGGCGGCGGCAGCGCGGGGCGAGGAGCGTTGTGATAGCTCCGTGGCCGGGGCCGATTTCGAGGACGGTGCGGGCGGAGACGTCGCCGAGCGCGTCGACGATGGCCTGGCGGGCGCGGTCGTCGGTGAGGAAGTGCTGGCCGAGTTTGGGTTTTTTAGTGATAAGTGACCCGTGGTAAATCTTTTTTGGGGGGGACCCCCTCCCGTACTTTTTGTGGGTAAAGTCTAGTGGTGATTGCGGTTCGATTCGGACTTGTGACCGGCTCCTTTCGCCCTAATACATGGAAAGCCCGGCTTGTTTGCCGGGCTTTCGCAGGTGTTCTTCTGCTGTTGATTATATCTTGGCTGTCAAGGGATGTCGGTTGATCGTACCTGTCAGAAATGTGCTGAGAGCGGTCGTTCGCTTCCGCGAACGATAACCCACCCATCGCGATGGGACTGCGATGGATGGGGCACCCGACGGAGCGGGAGAGTGCGTATCCCGGGGGCTGAAGCCCATTTTTTGGGTTGCTGGTAATGTCCGGGCTGAAGCCCGGACCTATCTCAGAAGCAAAAGCAACAAAGATCTCAGAAGCAACGGCAACAAAGGTCTCAGAGGCAACGGCAACAAAGGTCTCAGAGGCAACGGCAACAAAGGTCTCAGAGGCAACGGCAACAAAGGTCTC
>OLLV01000229.1_pt1 | contig 33354 bp, 31 predicted proteins | sample 1604641 | NCBI WGS metagenome assembly OLLV01 (sample SAMEA104055725, study PRJEB20765) | soil metagenome | biome: Arctic tundra; feature: Polygonal ground; material: soil | place: USA | collected 2011-09 | depth 0-0.5 m
TCCTTCAAACGACCCTATCAAAACTGCCCCGACAATCTGCGCAGCAGGTCCAGCTTCGTGCGCGGGGCAGCCCTGATAGGGTACTAACGTTTATGAGGACGAATATTCTAAGGCCGGCTAGACCATGTTCGGCGAATGCATTTCCCAGCTCTCATCGATCGAGCAATCCTCGGTCTACCAGTCGCACGAGCTTAGGTGCTGTGAACCGACATCTCTGCCATTATTAGTGGCTCGTTTCCGAGGTTTGCGGTGTCTAAGAATATTAAGTTTCCCGATCGCGGGAACCGTCTTCGCGTTGAAGCCGGAAGCGTAGTGATGTGCGGAGGTACCAATTATGCGTCGGAGGGTGATCCTGCCAATTCTGGTGATCCTCTCTGCTATTTTCTTTGCCTCTCAGGCTGGTTCTGCTCAAGATATGGAGACTGTTCCTCAGCAATTGCCAATAAAACTACAACGCGCTTCGCTCACACTGGAATTGGATCGAGCCATCCTTGTCCTGAAGCAAGGACTTAAGGGAAAATGGCAAAACCGCGATCAATATCTTATGGCGTTTGAAAAGACAGTCAACACGGACTCGACAGATTGGCCTGTGACGGATTCAAAGAGGCAGGTCGAATGTGCAATTGGCGCACACCTGCGAGTTCATGAGATGTGGGATGAGGGTCCTCCCATCGAAGTTGAGGTGCAGCGTACGATAGCTGATTTTACGAAAGATCGAGAAAACCAAGCCGTCGAGCTTTTGTCCTCACCGTGCGCCATCCCGCCACCGCTAAAGGTTGTAGTGTCTGCGGGGATGGCCGTGAGCATGCTCGAAACTAAGATTAATCCCGTCTATCCAGCGGATGCGATCAAAAATCATGTTTTTGGCATAGTCGTTCTTCACGCCACTATCAGCAGCAAGGGAAGTCCGGAAAACCTCCGGGCCATCAGCGGACCCGCATTGCTGCAGCAAGCTGCGCTGGATGCCGTCCGGCGTTGGACCTACCGGCCATACCGTTTGAACGACAAGCAGATCGAAGTCGAGACCACTATCAATGTTATTTTCTCCCCGGGACGTTAGCTTTGAAGTTGTCCTTGATGGGAACCCTTAGCTATCTATGTGCGTTGGCGGAATTAGCCAATTCTTGGTCAAGACCGGAGGCTTCCTGTTCGCGCCTTTGCCCCGCTGAACCCCATCTCCGATAGGAGCACGAGTATTTCTTAGTTTGTGCATAAACGCCCATGAGCTCGCCGACACGGATTAGTAACGACAAGTCCGCTTCCCGGAAGTAAGCCTTAAAGCAACCGCGCCCGAGTCTCCTGCCTTATCAGATACAAAAAGAACACCATCACAAACAGCCCACGCACCAGGAAAAACCCCGCGTGGCTCTTCGAAAAATAATAAAAATCCCCCGAAGCAAATAGCAGGCACCCCGCCGTCACCAGAGCCCATCCCCACTTCCGCAGCCGCAGCAGCCCAAAGATCCCCACTGCCAGCAGCGTACACACCGTCAGAATCCCATACTTCCCCACGCCCGCGCCGTACAGCCCCTTCACGCCGGCATACACATTCGTCGTCGTCATCACGATCATGAACAGGCAGATCCCCGCAATCCCCGGCAGCATCTGCCCCTTCACCGCCCGCTCGTCACCCTCACTCATCGGCCCTCACTTGCAACCCGCAACCTGCAACCTGCAACTTCCTTACAGAGTATGCAGATAAGCCAGCACATCCTCAACATCCCCGGCATCCATGGCATTCCCCATCGCCGGCATCATTCCCCGCCCATGCTCGATCGTCGCCGTCACGCGTTCATCATTCGCCGGCGCGCCGCTCGGCAGACTCGGCTTCCTGAACACTCCCAGCAGCGGAGGCCCATGCAGCGAAGCATCCCGCCGGTCATAGTGGCACTGCCCGCACCTCGCCTGAAACACCGCATGTCCCCGCATCTGCTGCTCATTCAATTGATCCAGCGGAGTAGGCGGCGGCAGCGAGCGGCATCCCGCCACTCCCGCAACCATCAACCCCAGCACCCCGACAGCAATCCGCCTCATCATTTCAGCATAGAACAGCGAAGGACAGCGTAAGGCAGCGAAGAACAGTGAAGACGCAGAAACTGCTCTCCTGTTCCTCGCTGTCTTACGCTGTTCCTAGCTGTTCCCCGCTAGACTTTCAGCACCGACCCCATCATGTGCGCAAACGAATGCCACGCCGAAGTCATCCCCAGCGGCACCGACCCGACCAGCAACACCATCACAAACACCGAAGCCCAGATCGTCGGCTTCAGCACCCGGCGCAGCGACAGCAGATCGTAAGCCACTACCAGCAACAGGAATCCCAGGATCACGAGGTTCCGCGTCGGCGGGTTCGTCTGGATGAACCCCACCGGCCATCGCGCCACCGCCGCCGTGGTAAGCCCGATCGTCGCAATCAAAATCAGCCGCTTATGCGCCGCCGGTTTGAACCGATTCCGGTAGGCCAGGTACACCAGCACCGCAAACGTCAGGATCCCCGTAATCGGAATCGCATAAAACGTCTCCGCCCCCAGCCCCGAGTGGCCATCCGCGCCGCGCCGCATCGCGTCCGTCGCCGCCAGCACGCCCAGCACCAGCATCGCCAGCGCCAGCCCAAACCCCGCCAGCCCCAGTTGCTTATGCCACGTAATCTTCCTGCCCGCGATCAGCACCTCCTGCACCAGCAGGAGCACCATCCACAGCGTAAACACCGCGCCATGCACATGGATCAACTTATTCGGCAGCGGAGCAGCCACCATCCCCGCCATGAAATAAGTCTTCGCAAACCCGAACAGCACCGTCGCCCACAGCAGCACGATCATCCCGGAAAAGAAAACCCGGTCCCACGCCGGATTCGCCGGCCGTTCCCGCCGAATCACTACAGGCTGCTCCCGCAACGCATCAGTCGCCACGCCGTACCTCCTGAAAAAATCGCACTATCAGGCCCGCGTCAAACTCAGATTTTCTCTGTCCGAAAAGTATGCAACACAATCCACCCCCATGGCCAAATTTTGTCCTGTGCCCTATCCATCGCGTTTTTGCGATGGGTGGGATGTAAACCGCTCACCAGCCACTGTCGCCTTTGCCGTTGCCTGTCCTTTGCCCTTGCCGTTGCCTGTCCTTTGCTTTTGCTGTTGCCTGTCCTTTGCCTTTGCCGTTGTCGTTGCCTGTCCTTTGCCTTTGCCGTTGCCTGTCCTTTGCCTTCGCTGTTGCCTGTCCTTTTGCTTGTCATCCTGTAAGGACCCGCTTTTGCTCTCCGCCTCGCACCTACTCCGCCGCCCAGATCGCCGCCACAATCCGATCCATCACATCTCTATCCGTATTCGACCCCGGCATATGGTTCCCCACCATAATCGAAAGCACCACCGTCCGCCCGCTCGCGCACTCCAGATACCCGCTCAGCGCCCGAGCCTCCCCCAGCGTCCCCGTCTTCGCAAACAGATGGTCGCGGAGCGGAGCCTTGGCGAAGCGACTCGATAACGTCCCATCCTCCCCACCCACCGGCAGACTAGCCTTCCAATCCGCAAACCACGCCTGTGACGATCCATACCCCGTCCCCTTCGGATTGGTCGCCGCAAACTGCAGCAGCTTCACCGTAGCCCCCGGCGTCACCAGGTCATGCCCACTCAATCCTGACCCGTCGTAAAAGATGAAGTCATCCTGATCGATCCCCGCATGCTCCAGAAACGCCCGCACCATCCGCGCCCCCGCTACCGTCGACCCATCGCCGCATAAAAGAGCCGCCTTCCCAAGATGATGCAGCAGAAGCTCGGCATGGAGATTCTGACTCACCTTGTTCGTCAGCAGCACATCCTCCCGAAGCGCCGCCGACCGATGCGTCGCCAGCACCACAATCCCACGCTCCGGCGGAGTCGACGAACAGGAACCCGCAAGGTTGCCGCCCCCAACATATCTGTCTTCGCCGCCATCCCGCCGCAACTCCGAAAGAAAGCCGCTCCCATACGTCATCCTCCGATGCTTCGCCCGCGCCACGCCCTTCACCGCAATCCCTCGCTCCACCAGCGCGGCCCGCAGCGCCATCGCCGCATACTCCGCCGGATCGTCGATCGCGACATGCTCCACGTCCGACTCATCCCCCACGGCCATCGAGCCATACACCCGCAACACGCGCGACCCCGGCATCCTCTCCACCTGCATCCCAGTCGCCTGCGCCCTGGTCGCTACGGTCTGGACGTACCCTTCAATCGTGTAATACGGAACCGCCTGCTCCAGCACCACCGAACCCTGCACGAACGATCCCGGCACGCGGCCTTTCACTCCCGCACTCATCGTCAGTCGCAGCGCGTTATCCGCAATCGTCAGCGCACTCACCGGCGCGCCATACCCCCACACCGCGTCCTCGATCGTCCAGTCGCCCGGATACGGCTCCCACGGAAACAGCGTGTCGTCCCCAACCACATCGCCGTCCACGGACTTCACGCCCTTCGTCACCAGTTGGTCCACCAGATCGTTCAGATCGCGCAGCGTATGCGGAGCCGGAACCACACCCTTCGGTCTCATCGCCGGAGAGACATACGGCAAGTCGCCGCTATCGAAGTTCGCATCCCCGCCGCCCACCAGTGCCAGGTCCCCCGTCACCGCTCCACTCGCCGCGTCGAACCTTCCCGCCACCTTCGTCTCAAAGGTCGCATCCGGCCCCAGCAGAGCCATCGCCGCCGCGGTCGTAAACAACTTCACATTACTAGCCGGCTGAAACAACTGCCCCTCATTCAACCCATAAATCTGCGCCCCATCCACCGTCCCGACATACACTCCCCAATGTGCCCGCGCCACCCCCGGTTCACTCACCATCGCCGCGATCTGTGCCCCCAGCGGCGACCCCAGATCCGCGGAAGCTGCACCCGTCTGCCCAACCCCCACCCCACACACCGCCGGGCAAACCGCCAGGCCCAACAGTATCCGCCGAATCCTCACCATCCGCGCAGTCTAGCACCACACCTGAAACAACCTTCCCTCTCCACCCTGATGCTCTTCGCGGTCATGTTGCTGCCGAGCCGCCAAATCGGGCTGTCGCCCAGAAATGCTCGTGCGCCACGGACCTCTTCGTCGTTGTTCTTGTCTCTGGGATAGGTATGGGCTTCAGCCCGGCCCCTCAATTCGCCGTAGGAACCTTGTCGACGGAATCGATCACCACTGTCTCCACAGGCACCTTCTGCTCCTTCAACTGGAGTCCCGTCGCCTGTTCCAGCGCCACGCTGAGTTGCGGCAGATTGCTGTCGCCGTCGATCTTGGGGTTATAGCTGAACGCGATGTCATAGCTCCCCGTAATCCCCGTCTCGTCGACGACAGGGAACCCAGCCGCTGGCATAAGATACTTCGCCAGTTGCGCCATCGACCAGTTGGCTCCGCGCATCTGCCCGGAACTCACATTGCTGCGCCATCCGGAGAAGTGTTCCCCCTTGGTGGCGGTCAGGTGCGGACCGCCTTTCGCAACAACCAGCGCATATCCGCGGCTGGGACGCGTCTCGATGTGGGCAACCAGATGGAACCGCTGCCGCAGCAGCTCCCGCAGGCGAGGCTTCAGCTCGTCCCCGTTCAGCTTGACTCCGTCTTCAGGCTTCGCCTCAAGGTCGTAAAGATTGGTCTCGAGCCAGCCGGGCTTGTTGGCGATCTGGGTGTTGTCCACGTCATAAGCCAATTGCATGAGGAGCGCGAGAGATACATGGCTGCCACAAATCGTCCCTTACCGGGAAAGCTCCAATAGCCGGTCATCGGGTCGGCATCCGGCGCGGCAGCCCTGACGGTAGCGACTTCAAACGCGGGGTGTGGCGTCGTCTGCGCGGTGGCTGCAGCAAGAGAGCAGAGCAGCATCGAACTCAGCAACAGAGAACGGATGGGATGGGGAAGCTGTAGCTGCGGTCGCATGATGTCCCATCCTATCCCCGAGAGATATTGCTTCTGCCTGTTCTTTTGCAAAAACACCAGCAAAATCCCATGTCAAGCCCCAAAACCACCTAACCCCATGATTCAAAAGGAAAACAAACCTGGCCGTTGAGTTTCCCAGAGTTGCTATACTTAAATCAGAAGATCGGAAAAGCCCCGGACAATCCGGGGCTTTTCCTCGCCCTTAAGCATGTTTTGCCAATAAGTCGTTTCTTTCACTATATTTGCCTGTAACCGGCCAAGATTCAGCCACTTACGAGGGGGGTATTTCGGTATCTCGCTGCAAACAAACCACTTCGTACCCCCACCCCCCCCAGGGGGGGGACCCCCTTTCAGCAACAGAACAACAGAGCCGACAGAGCAGAACGCCTTGCCCTCAGCTTTGCAGAAGGGGGGCGCGGAACCTCGACTCCAACAGACCGCCCAGCAGCCTTCCGCACCGGCTGATAGACTCAAATCGATGCGCCCTCAATCCGGCGCCCACTAAAAACCGCGCACCAAATAAGTGCGAAGAAGAAGGAAGACGAAAACCCAGTGGACCAGCAGACCAAAGCCGCCCTCAAGAAAGACACGTTCATCGACACCACCACCCACGGCTTCGAGTGGGCCAGCGAGAACCGCCGTTCAGTCATCACCACCACCGCGCTCCTCCTCGCCGCCATCGTCATCGTCGTGCTCAGCGTGGTCATCTACAACAGCCGCTCCGATGCAGCTTCGGAAGCCTTCGGCGACGCCATGCTCACCTATCAGACGCCGCTCGCGGTTCCCGGCCAGCCCGTCCCTCCGGGCGTAAAAACCTTCGCCTCCACCGTCGAGCGCGCCAAGACCGCCAACGCTCTCTTCCTCTCCGTCGCCAACAAGTACGGCATGACCCCCAGCGGCAAGACCGCTCGCTACTTCGCCGGCCTCACCTACGTCGAAGCCGGCCAGAGCCAGCAAGCAGAAGACACCCTCAAGAAGGTCGCCTCCAGCTGGGACTCCGACCTCTCCGGCCTCGCCAAGGTCGCCCTCGCCCAGCTCTACCGCAACACCGGACGCGACTCCCAGGCCATCGACATCTACAAGCAGCTCATCGCGAAGCCCACCACCACCGTCCCCTCCGGCCTCGCCCAGCTCCAGCTCGCCGAGCTCTATCAGTCCGAAGGCAAAACCGCCGACGCCAAGCAGATCTACGCCAGCCTCAAGGACTCCGATCCCAAAGGCCCGGCCGGCCTCACCGCCCAGGAAAAACTCAACCCGCCACCTCCCGGAGCCGCTCGCCCACCCCAGCAGCAATAGCTTTTTCCTAAGTCATCGATGGGTGGGGCAGAGCCCGTTCAGACGCCGGCTTGCTGTTGCTTCTGAGATAGGTCCGGACTTCAGTCCGGACATTACAAGCCCAATATAAAGGGGCTTCAACCCCTGCCAATCTCAATGGTCGTCACCATGTATATGCAGCGCATCCGCGCGATCGCTCACCGCGCCCTGCCGAAAAATCGCCGCTGCCTGCGACCGCACCGCCTCCACCGTCTTCCACTGGTCCTTCGCCAGCGGCTCCGGAACCCAGCCCGGAAGCGACAGCCCCAGATACTCCGCCAGTGCCGCGGCATGCGGCTCATAGAGCGCCCGCAGCGCATGCAGCCGCTTCGGTGAGTCCGGATCGCCGCACAGCCGTAGCCCTGCCTCCGTCATAAACCCGCACAGCATATCGAACTGCGGAGGATCCAGCCGATCCGTTTCGCCGCGCGCTCTCCACCCCGCCTCGCGCTCCTCCAGGTGGAAGACATGCCCAAGGTCCACCAGGGCATGCCGCGCCATCGCAAACGTCAGTTGCGCCTGCCGTGACGCGTCGCCCGGAACCACCGAGATCAGCAGCGCGCACGTATCCAGCATCGCCGTCAGTGCCGAGAGCCAGCTCTGGTTGTCATGCTGCGACCTGTAGTAGCAAAGGATCGGGTACGACACATGCGACTCCAGCATCTCCGCCGACCACCGCTCCCACTCCACCAGCAGCACCACCAGGGCCTCTTGGCCGCCCTCAAACGCATGTCTCCGCAGCAGCTCCGCCGAGGTCGGAGGCGAACCCGCGCGTCCATCCAGCAACGCCACCGGCACCTCCCGCCGCGAGAACGCGCCATACAGCACAGGCACATACCCGATCACCAGCGCCACGAACCCCAACCCCGTCCCCGATTCCACCACCAGTAGCCCACGCGCCAGCAGGCTGCGCGGCTGCACATCCCCCAGCCCAAGCGTAAACAGCGTGGTCCCGCTCACATACAGGTCGGTCCGGAAGTGTGCGCCCACCGAACCAGCCACGCCTTCCATATCCGTAAACGGCGTCCCCAGCCCGTAGAAGATCAGCGCAAATCCGCTCACCAGCAACGTCGCCCAAACCAGCAGCAGAAGAAGCAGGGAGGCCGGCCCAAACGTGCTGTAGATCTGCTCCCGCAGCTTGCGGTTCCGGACATGCCGCGCCAGCGCCGCCCACGGCGTCCACGTCAACAGATAGAACACGCGCGTAATCCGCAGCCGCCCGGTCGGCCTGCGCGGGAGAATGATCGTCTGGAACGCATCCAGCACGGCACCCAGGCAAAACAATATTCCCACACCCAAAGCCACACTACGCACGTCTAACTCCCAGAAGTTCCGGCGGCTCGCGCCAAATCGCTCATAGAAATACCGCTGACTTCGACCATGCTACAGGGGCCGTCGGCCCTGTGGAAAATTCGGGAACCTGACGCTGGAATTTAACATTTTTTCGATAACACTTTCCCGATTTCGGGTTAGTCTCTATAGACCATCTGCTTCCCTTGCCTCACTTTGTACGGAACCTGCCTTCCAGAGCCGTTCCCAGCGCAACTTCCGAACATTTCCCGAAAGGGGTTCCCTATGCATCGCATCCTCGTAGTCGATGACGAGTGTCTCGTAGCCGATACTCTGGGCATTATCTTCCGCAAGCATGGGTTTGAAGCCAAGGTTGTCTATTCGGCCAAAGCCGCTCTCCACTGTGCGCACACCTTTCTTCCCGACCTCCTGCTCTGCGACATCTCCATGCCCGAACGCAGCGGCCTCGAACTCATGGACGACTTCAACCGTGAGTTCCCCGCTTGCCGCGTGCTCGTACTCACTGGCTTTTACTCCAACCTGGTTCGCATCCGCGAACAGTCCGGCAAGCTGCGCCATCCTATGCGCGTCCTCACCAAGCCCTGCCACCCCACCGACCTCCTCCGTGAAGCCGGGAAGATCCTCGCCGCCGCCTAGCGCCGCTACATTTGCCGTATGCCTTTGGGCGTTGCCACGCCTTGGGTTAGACTTGAACCTTGTTGAATAAGTTGATCTTCGCGAACTTGACTCACCGCCCTATCCGCACTCTTTTAAGTGTGCTGGCCATCGCGGTCGAAGTCACCATGATCCTCACCCTGGTCGGCGTCAGCTATGGCACGCTCGACAGTTCCGCCCAACGCGCTCGCGGCGTAGGCGCCGACATCATCGTCCGGCCTCCGGGATCGTCGGTCATCTCGTCCCTCAGCGCATCGCCGCTCACCGACAAGTATCTGACTCTGCTCCTGAAGCAGCCGCACATCGTACAGACAACTGGCACGGTCATCCAGAGCCTCAGCGGCTTCGACTCCATCACTGGCCTCGACTTCCCAGCCTTCAACAAAATGAGCGGGGGCTTTACCTATATCTCCGGCGGCGATCCGGTCAACGACAACGACATGTCCGTGGACGAGGTGTACGCCCGGCAGAAACATCTCCAGGTCGGCAGCAAGATCAACCTCATCAACCACGACTGGAACATCTCCGGCATCAACGAAGGCGGCAAGCTCGCTCGTGTCACGGTCAAACTGCCGGTACTGCAGGAGTTGGCTGGCCGGCCCGGCTATCTTACCCAGATCTATGCGAAGCTCGATGATTCGAAGCTCCAGGAGCAGGTCGCCGACCAGCTCAAGGTCACGCTCAACGACGACCAGGTCTACAGCATGGACGAGTTCGTCTCGCTGTACTCCATCAGCAACGTCGGAATGCTCAAGGACTTCATCTACGTCGTAATCACCATCGCCGTCATCGTCGGCTTCATCGTGGTCTTCATGGCGATGTATACCGCCGTCCTCGAACGCACCCGCGAGATCGGCATCATCAAAGCCGTAGGCGGCTCGTCCGGCCTGGTCCTCAATCTCCTCCTCCGCGAGACGATCATCCTGGCGCTGCTCGGCACTGTCCTGGGCATCATCCTCACCTATGGAGCCCAGGCGCTGATGAAGTATTATCCCGGTAACCTGGTGCAGGAGTCGGTCTACTACTGGTGGCCGATCGCCGGCGCCATTGCAGTAGTCGGAGCGCTCCTCGGATCCATCGTTCCCGCCTACAAAGCCATCAACCAGGACGTCACCGAGGCCCTCTCCTATGAGTGACGCCATCATCCAGGTCCACGGCCTCACCAAGACCTACCACGTCGGCGATGTCGAAGTGCATGCCCTCCGCGGCATCGATCTCGAAATCTCCCGTGGCGAGTTTGTCGCCATTGTCGGCGCCTCCGGCTCCGGCAAGTCCACCCTCTTCCATATCCTCGGCGGCCTCACCCCGCCCACATCGGGCAAGGTGCTGATCGACGGCAAGGACCTCACCGGCATGACCAATGCCGAGCGCACCACCCTGCGCAAGTCCACAGTCGGCTTTGTCTTTCAGAAATACAATCTCCTGCCCACCCTCTCCGCAGAAGACAACATCAAAATTGTGGAGTACATTGGCGGACGCAGCACTGAGTTCACTCCCGAGTTTCAGGAGGTGCTGAAACTTCTCGGCATTCAGGACCGCATGAAGCACAAGCCCCGGGCGCTCTCCGGTGGTCAGCAACAGCGCGTAGCGATTGCACGCGGCATCGTCAACAAGCCGGCCATCCTGCTCGCCGACGAGCCCACCGGCAACCTCGACAGCCAGAACTCTGCCGCGGTGCTGAAGCTGATCAAGGACCTGAACCAGAAGACCGGCCAGACCATTCTGATGATCACGCACGACCCTGAAGCCGCCTCCTACGCCAGCCGCTCCGTGCATATTCGCGATGGCCAGATCGTCTAAAACTGCATTTTAAAGACAGGAACGATTCACCAGTACGAAACTTCTCGCAGCGATTATTCGTCTATGACTCTTACGCACTGTGATCGACTCGGCGCCTTGGACAGGATGTCCAAAATTGCCTCAAATACAGGGCACTTGCACGGCTGGAACGACGATTCGGGTATGCTATCGCTGGTCAGGGTTGGCACTCTCACATTACAATTAAAGGCAACTGCCAACCCCACAATGTGTTTTGGCGTCTGACAAACGCGCCTTATCGAAGGAGACTCATCGCCCCATGAAATTGACTGCACGAATTCCGGTTTCGGTCGCACTTGTGGTGTTGCTCGGAACAGCGACCGGGTGCGACAAGTTGAAGGCGCGCGACCAGTTGAACAAAGGCGTCGCCGCATTCAAGAACGCCCGCTACGACGAGGCCGTCGGCAACTTCCAGACCGCCATCAAGCTGGATCCGGAGTATGAGAACGCCAAGCTGTACCTGGCCACCGCATACTCCTACCAGGTCGTGCCGAACCTGATGGAGCCCGCCAACCTCGCGATCGCTCAGAAGGCCCTCGACGGCTTCAACGCCGTCCTCGCGAAGGACCCCAACGACATAACCGCGCTCAAGCAGATCGCCTCGATCGATCGCAATATCCAGAAGTTCGAGCAGGCGAAGGAGTACGAGAAGAAGGTCATCGCGCTCGCTCCCGACGACTCCGAGGCTTATTACACGGTGGGCTACGTCGACTGGTACCTCGCGTATCACAATAACGCGCAGGTCATTCTCGCCGCCGATGGGTTGACCGACGACGGCCTCGGCAACCCCAAGATGACCAAGGGCGCATGCGCCAAGATGAAGGCGGCCAACACCGACCTGGTCAACGAAGGTCTGCAGTACCTGCAGAAAGCAATTGACATCAACCCGTCCTACGACGATGCCATGACCGAGCTCCAGCTCATGTATCGCCGCAAGGCCGACCTCGAGTGCCCCAACGATGCGGCGCGCAAAGCCGACGTAGCGCAGGCCGATGAATGGGTCAAGAAAGCCATGGGCGCGCGCAAGGACAACGAGCTGAAGAAGGAACAGAAGCTGGGCGGCGGCGTCACAATGAAGTAAACTCCTGCCGTGAATCAAAAGAAGAAGGCCTCCTAGTTCGGGAGGCCTTCTTCTTTTGCAGCTCCGCCAGTTAGAATGGCCCCTTGCGACGGGGCATCCAAAAGATTCTGATCGCCAATCGCGGCGAGATCGCGTTGCGCGTCCTCCGCGCCTGCCGCGAGATGGGCATCCGCACGGTCGCGGTCTACTCCGACGCCGACCGCGCCGCCCTCCACGTTCTCAACGCCGACGAAGCCTATCGCCTCGGCCCCGCGCCCGCCTCCGAGAGCTATCTCCGCGGCGACCTCATCCTCGACATCGCCCGCCGCACCTCCGCTGACGCCATCCATCCCGGCTACGGCTTCCTCTCCGAGAACGCCGCCTTCGCCGAGTCCTGCGAGCACGCCGGAATTGTCTTCATCGGCCCGCCCGCCTCCGCCATGCGCACCCTCGGCTCCAAGACCCGCGCCCGCCAAGCCGCCGACGCCGCGCAAATGCCCCGCGTCCCGGGCAGCGTCACCGGCCTCGCCTCGGTCGCAGAAGCCCTGCAGGTCGCCGCCGGCATCGGCTATCCCGTCATGCTCAAAGCCGCGGCAGGAGGCGGCGGCAAAGGCATGCGGGCGATCACGCAAGCCTCCGAGATGGAAGCCGCCTTCACCGCATCCAGTAGCGAGGCCGAACGCAGCTTCGGCTCCGGCGAAGTCTATCTCGAAAAACTCATCCAGCGCCCCCGCCACATCGAGATCCAACTCATCGCCGACACCCACGGCAACTGCCTCTACCTCGGCGAGCGCGAGTGCTCCGTCCAGCGCCGCCACCAGAAGGTCATCGAGGAAGCCCCCTCGCCCGTCGTCAGCCCCGACCTCCGCCGCCGCATGGGCGAAGCCGCCGTCCGCCTCGCGCTCAGCGCCGGCTACGTCAACGCCGGCACGGTCGAGTTCCTCGTCGAAGGAGTAGAGCCCGCAGGCACGCAACCCACCTCCCCCGAAAACTTCTACTTCCTCGAGATGAACACCCGCCTCCAGGTCGAGCATCCCGTCACCGAACTCATCACCGGCCTCGATCTAGTTCAGTTACAAATTCGCGTCGCCGAAGGCCACCCCCTCCCGCTCACTCAGCAGGACATCCACCTGCGCGGCCACGCCATCGAGTGCCGCATCTACGCCGAAGACTGGCAGAACGGCTTCCTCCCCTCACCCGGGCGCATCACGCGCCTCATCCAGCCAGCCGGCCCCGGCATCCGCGAAGACTCCGCCGTCTACGAGGGGTGGACCGTCCCGCTCGAGTACGATCCCATGCTCTCGAAGCTCATCGCCTACGCCCCCACGCGCGAGGCCGCGATCGACCGCATGCTCCGGGCCCTCGACGAGTATTTCGTCGGCGGCATCAAGACCAACCTCGGCCTCTTCCAGCGCATCCTCAACGACCCCGGCTTCCGCGCCGCCCACATCCACACCGGCTACCTCGACCAGCTTCTCGCGCAGGATACCGCCACGGAAACGGGTGCCCCATCCATCGCAGCCGGATCGCGATGGGTGGGTGAAGCGCCAATCTCCGAAGACATCGCCGCAATCGCCGCAGCCCTCTTCGCCATCTCACGCGAAACCCCACAAACCATCGCCGTCACCCCTACCAGCCGCTGGGCCCAAACCGCAAGACGCGAGGGCCACCGCGAATGACCGTCTGGCTCGACATCAACGGCAAACCTCGCAAGGTAGAGCTACCCAGCGGCCCACTCACTGGCGAATTAATTTGCCAGGTCGACGGCCGTCCCATCAAAGTCGACGTACAAACCCTGGCGCCTGGTCTCCTGTCGCTCCTCGCGCTCGAAACCCCCACGCGCCAGTTCCGCTGCATCCTCGACACCTCGTCCGAAGGCGACGCCGTAGTCATCGACGGCGAGCGCATCCCTTTCGCAATCGACGACCCACGTTCCCTCCGCACCCGCCGAGGCGCAGGTGCCGGAGCCGACGGTCCCAAAGCGCTCAAAGCCCCTATGCCTGGTCGCGTCATCCGCGTACTGGTTGCGGTCGGCGATGAAGTTGCCGCGCACCAAGGCCTGGTCGTCATCGAAGCCATGAAGATGCAGAACGAACTCAAGTCGCCCAAGGCCGGCCGCATCGCACGGGTAGCCGCGCAGGAAGGCGACACCGTCCAGTCCGGAGACGTCCTTGTAGTAGTCGAGTAAGGAATACTTTGCGCAACTCTTGCGCCCTTGTTTCTTCATGTTCGCGCCACAACTGTCCGCACCCACCCCGCCAACGCTACAATCCCACTGCGGGCGAATCGCCAAACAAGCCATCACTAAACAAGGAGAATCATGACCGAAGAAAGCATCGTCGCCGAAGGCGGCCTCACCCAATGGGAGCGAGTGGCCGACACCTTCGTCGCCCCGTCCGCTACCTTCACCGATATTCTGCGCAGCACTTCCTGGTGGCTACCCTTCCTGCTCTCGGTTCTTGTATCGTTCGCCTTTGCCTACACTGTCGACCATAAAGTGGGCTTCGATCAGGTCTCCGAGACCCAGGTCCACCTCAGCCCCAGCCGCGAGGAGCAACTGGCAGCCCTTACGCCCGAGGATCGGGCCGATCAGATGCAGAAGGCGACCGCCATCACCCGCTACTCCACCTACGGTTTTCCGCTCATCACGCTTGCGATCGCGGCCATCGCCTCGCTCGTTCTTTGGGCGACTTTCAACTTCGGCCTCGGCGCAAGCACCACCTACGGCCAGATCTTCTGCCTCTGGATGTTTGCCAACCTCCCGCGCCTCTTCACCGCTCTGGTCTCGATCATCACGCTCAACTTCGGCAGCTCCGCCGAAACCTTCAACATCCAGCAACCCACCGGCACCAATCTCGCCTACTATCTCCCCGACGCGCCAGCATGGCTCCGCACGTTTCTCGGCTTCGGCGACATCATCGGCCTCTGGGTGCTGGTGCTGCTGATCCTCGGCGGAGCAATCGTCGCCAAGGTAAAGATCAGCCAGGCCGCGGCTGCCATTCTCGGCTGGTGGCTCCTCATCATCCTCGTCACCGTAGCCGCAACCGCCGCCTTCAGCTAAGCCGCCACCAACGCTCGTCATTGGCTTTGTTTCTAAGCGCAGGCTACTCGATTGCGACCGGAGAGTTTGGCGGAGTAGAGGGCCTGGTCGGCGAGCCTGACTAAGTGGATTGGGCACTGGTCGCTGGTGGGCAACATGGCTGCTACGCCGAGGCTGATGGTCTGTACACCGGATGGGCTGGATGGATGCTGCAGGCCGAGGCCCGCGGTGCAGTGGCGAATCTGTTCGGCGACATCGAGGGCGCGGCCCTGCGGGGTGTTGGGCAGGATGACGGCGAACTCCTCGCCGCCGAAGCGGGCTGCGATGCCGTTGGTGGTTGCGACGATCTCGGCGATGACGCGGGCGATGCAGCGGAGGCAGTCGTCTCCGCCGAGGTGGCCGACGACGTCGTTGTACTGCTTGAAGAGATCGGCGTCGAGGAGGACGAGGGCAAGCGGCTGGCTGTTCGCGAGGGCTTCCGCCCAGGCGCGTTCGAGGTGGAGGTCGAAGGCGCGGCGATTGTGCAGGCCGGTGAGCTCGTCCGAGTGGGCGAGCTTGCGGAATCGCGACTCGCTGGCGGCGAGGGAGTGCTGGAGGGCTGCCTTCTCTTCGAGCAGCGCGGCGACGGGGAACATGGTGAAGATGGCGACGGCAGCGAAGATCTGCGCGATGACGATGCGGTGCAGAAGCATGTGGTCGCCGACGATGAGCATCAGCGGGCCGTGGCCTTTGATGGTGAAGCCGATGGTCATGAGGGTGACCATCAGGATGGTGACGACCGTTCCGGGAAATCCCAGGCGGAAGGCGACGAGCAGGAATGCTGGAAACATCAGGAAGATGAGGGGGTCGCTGTTGTGGTTGAAGACGAGTGACGTAACCAACGCGGCTGCTGAGAGGACGAGCAGGGTGTTGGGCAGGAATCTGCGGTGGAACATGGAAAAGAAGGCAGGGCGCTGCACGATGATGATGAGCGGCGCGAGGATTGCCATGCCGAGGATGTCGCCGAGATACCAGGTGCGGAACATGCGCCACCAGGGTTCGCCGGGGATGAAGAGAAGGGTCCACGAGGCTCCGAGGGCGCTGGTGAGGGCAGTGGCTCCGACGACGGAGACGAGGAGGAAGCCGACGAGGGTCTTGCGGCGTGCGAGGTCGAGCGGCGAGCCGAACCATCGGGTGAGCAGGAGGGTGGAGAGGATTACCTCGATGGAGTTGGCCAGCGAGACGCCGATGGCGATGCGGAAGGGATCGCCGTAGAAGACGTCCGCGAGCGTGTCCGCGGCAAGGCCTGCGAGGAAGTAGGCGAGCCAGCGGCGCTTTGGCTGGGTGATGAGCAGGCCGAAGAGCAGGCCGTTCGAGAGCCAGATGGTGGCGACGCCCTCCGACTGGCGCGAGAGGACGATACCCAGCCAGGAGCAGAGGGTTGCGAGGATGAAGACGAGGGATAGGCGGAGGACGGCTTGGGCGTTCCATGCGTCGCGCTGCCAGCCGCCCTGCCCGATTTCGGCGAGGAGGGTGAGGATGCCGGTTTCGGGCTCAGCGAGTGAGTCTGGGCCAGACGCAAGGATTTCGCGTTGAGCCAGATTTGCAGAGGAAGGGAGCAGGCTGGGGGAGGGACGGGTCATTTGGATAGTGTTCGGCTACGTGCAGACAGGTCCTGGTCCGTGAAGCTGGAGAAGGGGTCAGAGTTTCAAATTGGGTGATGCTGAAGCCGACGCCATCGGTTGGGACGCGGTATGCGGCCTTCCAACCTTTATGGAAAAACCATACGCTGGTTTGGGCCTCTTTGCGAGGCGGTATTGCTGAAATAGAAATTTGGAACAAACCCGATCTTAGTTCTGTGACGGCATCTCGACGTGGTCGATGACGAGGGTCTCGACTGGTCCTTTGGAGGGTTGGAGCTTGAGGCCGAGCTGCTCCTCGACTGCGGTGAAGATGGAGAGGACGGGGGCGTCGGAGTCGGCGGCTGCGTCGTCAGTCCACTTGAGGGTGATGTCGGCGGCTCCGGTAAGGCCGGTTTTGTCGATGACCTTGCGGTGGACCTCATCTGCGAGGGCGCTGGCGAGGTCGGGCATGGAGGCGCTCTTGGCGGTGAGAACTTTTTTGGTGTCCTCGCCGTTGATGTTCCAGGAGTTGTCGGTTCGTTCGGCCTGGGAGAGCTGCAGCTTGGGGCCGCCTTTGAGGACGACGAGATCGTAGACGGGGAGAGTTTTCGTCTGTAGGTGGGCCTTGAAGTGGAAGCGGTCGGCGAGCAGGGTGATGAGCATGGCCTGCAACGCGTTGTCGGCGAGCTTGGGGGGAGCGTTTTCACCGTCCCGCGGCAAGACCTTGGCCTGGATGTCGAAGTGCTTATCTTTTACGGGGCCGGTGAGCCCGAAGATCACGTCGCTTTTGACGTCGTAGGCGAACTCGATCAGCATGTCCAGCGGGACGTCGGTGGCGGTCATGGTGTCGTCGTGGATGCTGATGCCCCAGGAGCTCAGGGGGGAGTTGTTTTCTCTGATGGAGATGACGTCGAAGGGTGAAAGCGATTTGGCGAGGGCGATGTTTTCGGCAGGACCGTGGTGCATGATCTGAGTGCGTGCGGAGGGCGCGGCGAGGAGCATTGCGAGTAGAAGTGTGCGGGAGATTGGTTGGATGGGTCGCGTCATTGGCTTCACGGTGCTTCGGTGTGTGGGAAGTATATGTCGGCGAGCGTGGGAATGCCGGATATTTGCGGGGGCACTGTGCGGGTGGGGCTTTGAAGTGCGATGATTCTGTGGCTGGTTGTGGCGGTCTATTTTTGTTGCGAAATGAGGAGTGGATATGCGAGGTCTTCGGAGTTTGGTGGCTGGATTGGCGATTGTGGGTTTGCTGGGGATGACGGCGCGAGCGCAGGCGGGCAAGGGAGAGCTGCAGGTTTACTTTGTCGATGTCGAAGGTGGGCAGGCGACGCTGTTTGTTGCTCCCAGCGGCGAGAGCCTGCTGGTGGATGCAGGCTGGCCAGGCTTCAACGGGCGGGATGCAGACCGGATTGCGGCGGTAGCGAAGCTGGCAGGCGTGACGAAGATCGACAACCTGGTGATTACGCACTATCACATCGACCATGCCGGCGGGATTCCGCAGCTGGTGGCGAAGATCCCGGTGGGGCGGTTCATCGACCATGGGATCAACCGCGAGGATGAGCGCGGCACGGTGTCGAGCTGGAACGCTTACCAGAAGGTGCTGGCCGATGGACATGCCCAACACCTGGTGGTGAAGCCGGGCGACGTGCTGCCGGTGAAGGCGTTCCATGTAGAGGTGGTGAGCGCGGATGGCGAGGTGATTGCGAAGCCTCTGGCCGGCGCGGGCGAGAAGAATGCTGCGTGCGCGGGTTCGCCGGAGAAGGAGGCTGAGAATACGGAGAACGACCGATCGGTGGGGATGGTGATTACGTTTGGTAAGCTGCGGATTCTGGATGCGGGCGACCTGACATGGAACAAGGAGCGACTGCTGATGTGTCCGGTGGACAAGGTGGGCAAGGTGGATGTGTATGTTGTCTCGCACCATGGGTTTGACCGCAGCGGAAGCCCGGCGCTGGTGGATGCGATCGCTCCGCGGGTAGCCATTATGGACAACGGCGCTCGGAAGGGCGGCGATGCAACGACATTTGAGACGATTGAGGGTTCATCCAGACTGAAAGACCTGTGGCAGTTGCACACAGTTGCGGCGAACGACGCGAAGCACAATATGGCCGAGTCGCGGATTGCGAATCTTCCCGGGCCCGATGCGGGGAATTACCTGAAGATGACGGCGCGTACGGATGGGAGCTTCTCGGTGACCAACGAACGAACTGGCGAGACTGTAAATTACCCCGCAAAGTAATGATTGTTCCGGTTTTGCTTGATTTTGGACGCCGGGATGGCATCTCATCCTTTTGCGGGTAGATTGGTGCGCCTTAAGGACGGAGAAAATATGAAAACAAAGGCTATTTCGGAGCGCGTACGGTGGTCTGGCAGGACTTTTCTGGGGGTAGGGCTGGGTTTGGCGCTGGTGTGGGGCGCAGCGGGGTGTCATAAGACTTCGGCGCAGAGTGCGGGCAGCAGTGTCGACCCGAATAGCGACCCAGCCGCGGTGAACATGGTGGGAGGATATGCTCCGGCGGATCAGCCAACCGCGCGGGTTCTGGGGCAGCGGGCGCAGAACGAGAGCCAACAGCAGGCGGAGGATTATTCGCAGCAGCAGCAGGCTGCGCCGATTGAACGCCAGGCTCCGGACTCGGGCTATCCGGCTGGGGATCAGAGTAATCCCAACGGTGCCTACGACGATGGCAATGGCGAGTTGACCGATGCGCAGGCCGCGGATATTTATTCGAGCGATCTGACGGATGAGCAGGCGAACGAGCCGCCGCCGCCGCTGCCGGACTATGACCAGCCGCCCGCTCCCGATCCCGATTATCTGTGGACGCCGGGATATTGGGCGTGGGCTCCTGGAGGGTATTACTGGGTTCCGGGCTGCTGGGTCGCGGCTCCGTATGTGGGCGCATTGTGGACTCCAGGATACTGGGGATACATGGGCAACGTGTATCGCTTCCATCATGGGTTCTGGGGCCTGCATATCGGGTTCTACGGCGGGGTGAACTATGGGTTTGGCTACTTCGGCACTGGCTACTACGGCGGCTACTGGAATGGCGGGCACTTCTTCTACAACACGGCAGTGAATCGCGTGAACGTGAACGTGATCCGCAATGTGTACGTCCATCGCGAGGTCTACCAACGGCCTGCTGTACGAGTCAGCTTCAACGGCGGACGGGGTGGATTGCAGGTGCGTCCTCGGGTTGCGGAGGTGGCCGTGATGCACGAGCGGCGGATTCCGCCGATGGCGTCGCAGGTCCAGGTGCGTCAGCAGGCTTCGCAGAACCGCCAGCAGTTCTTCAACCAGAACAAAGGCCGGCCTGCGACGACAGTGTCCGCACGTCCTGTGGTTGCGGATCGCAGGCTGCCGGCAGAGTTGCCTCGCGCGGCTGGGCCGGCGCCCACGGTACAGCAGGGCTTCCGCGGTGGCCAAGGCAGGCCGGGACAGCCGGGAGGGGCGAATCCTGCCGTAGCGAATCCTGCTACGAATCAGCCGGATGCTCGTGGGCAGGTGCGCGGCGGCTTTGGGAATCGACAGGATGGTACGCGGCCAGGGGCTGTGCAGCCGAATGCTCCGGCGGTCAGGCCGGGGAATGAGGTTCAGCCAGTACAGCCGCAGGTTCATCCGGTTCGTCCCGGGCAGCCAGCGCAGCCGCAGGTCCAGCCTGGTCAGGGAAATCGGCCGGAGTATCGGGGAAGACCAGCGCAGCCGCAGGGAGCGGCGCCGCAGACCACTCAACCGCAGTATCAGTCTCGTCCGCCTGCGCCCGCGACGGTTCATCCGGTAGAGCCGGCCCAGCCGAATGGGGGGCGTCCGAATTTCCGGCGAGATACAAATCCTTCGCCTGACATAAGGCCGGGGCAGCCAAGCGCTCCGGCGCAACCACAGCCCCCGGCGCGTGTGGCACCGCAGAACCAGGATCGGAGGGGGCAGCCTCCGCCTCAGGTGCATGCGGCACCGGCTCCTCCTCCTGCGCAGGCTCCTCGTCCAGAGGCGCAACCACGGCCAAATCCTCCGGCCGCTCATCCGGATCACGAGAATTCGCGGGACGAGAAGCGGTAAGTTGTTGTGGCTCGCGCAAGATTTTGCAAAGTAACTGATCAGTAACGGCGCTGTGCATTTGTACAGCGCCGTTTTATTTGGGATTTCTTCGTCTGCGCCTGGATTGGATTGCAAATGCTTGGCTTATGGATTTGCACGACATTGGCGTGAAAGTCGCGGCTGAATTAATCCCCGCTTTTCAACAGAGAAAGTGCAAAAAACTGCGTCTCGAAATTGCGTTTTTTGGACTAAAAACCGAGAGCGAGTTGGCCCAGCAGGATGGCGTTGAGGGTGAGGATGACGGTGACGGAGACCCAGCCGGCGATGCGGGTGCGGCGGACGCTGGCGAAGGTCTCCATGACCGAAGTGCGGCCGGTGAGGAGCAAAAGGGGGATCAGGGCAAAGGGGAGCGCGAAGCTGAGGACGACCTGGGAGAGAACGAGGATCTTCAGCGGGTCGAGGCCGGTGGCGATGACGGCGATGGCGGGAATGATGGTGATCAGGCGGCGGAGATAGATGGGGAACTTGACGTCGAGGAAGCCCTCGATGATGACCTGGCCGGCCATGACGCCGACGGTGGACGAGGAGAGGCCGGAGCAGAGCAGAGCGATGGCGAAGACGAGCGCGGCGGAGCGTCCGAAGAGAGGGCCGAGGGTGTGGAAGGCGTCCTCGATTGTGGGCTGGAGATTGGTGGTGTGGACGAGGGCTACGGCGGCCATGAGGATCATGGCGGAGTTGATGAGCCATGCGCCGTTCATGGCGACGAAGACGTCGATGAGCTCGTAGCTGAGGAAGTTGCTGAGGATGGCGCGACGGGGTCGGGCGGTGGCCTGTTGGGTGGCGGTGAGATTTTGGAGTGTCTCGGTGGCGGGGATGGCTGAGCCGGTGAGCTCTTTCAGACGTGGCTGTACGAGCGCGGAGTGGAGATAGATGACGTGGGGCATGACCGTTGCGCCGAGCATGCCGACGGCGGCGTAGATGCTGGCGTGGAAGCTCTGGGGGGAGGAGCGGTCGAGCGAGGGAATGAGGGTGGAGAGGGCGGCGAGCTTCCAGTTAGGGTGGACGAGGAAGACCTCGAAGCCGTAGCAGAGGCCGATGATGCCGACAAAGCCGATGATGGTGCGTTCGAGCCAGCGGTAGCCGGCGAGGTCGAGGGCGAGGATGGCGAAGACGAGGACGGTGGAGACGAGGGCGGCGGCGAGGAGGGATTCCTTGGGGCTGAAGCCGTGGGCGTAGAGGAGAGGGCCGAAGAGGAGATCGAGGCCGATGGCGGCGCCGAGGAATTCGGCGAGGTCGGTGGCGATGGCGGCGATCTCCGCAGCGACCCATAAAAGGATCGTGGTGGATCTGGCAAAGTGCTTGCGGCAGTTTTGCGGGAGGGTGAGGCCGGTGACGATGCCGAGCTTGGCGGAGAGGTACTGGATGAGCATGGCCATGGCGTTCGACCAGAGCAGGACCCAGAGGAGGCGGTAGCCGAACTGCGTTCCGCCTAGGATGTTGGTGGCGAAGTTGCCGGGGTCGATGTAGGCGACCGAAGCGACGAAGGCCGGGCCGAAGTAGGTCCACATCTCGTTGCGGCGGAAGTGGAAGCGGGATTTGGAGGGGTCTGGCATGGGTGATGCTGGGGATAGTTCGGTAATAATTTAGCCTTACCTATGAATTAGGTATACCTAAATTAGAGAAATGAGTCAAACTGGCTAGCATGGCCCTGCGTCGGCGCTCGAACGAAAATACGGAGTCGGTGGACAACTACCTGAAGGCGATCTTCACGCTGAGCGGGCCGGAAGAGGCTCGGGTGACGATCAAGGCGCTGGCTGAGCGGCTGAGTGTGGCGCCGGCGTCGGTGACGAATATGCTGCAGAAGCTGGCGGCTAGCGCGGTGCCTCCGGTGGAGTATGAGCGGCATCGGGGGGTACAGCTTTCTGCCGCGGGGAAGCGGCGGGCGCTGGAGGTGGTGCGGCATCATCGGCTGATCGAGACGTTTCTGGTCGAGGTGCTGGACTATCCGGTCGACGAGGTACACGACGAGGCGGAGCGGCTGGAGCACTTCATCTCGGAGCGGTTCGAGGAGCGGATCGCGGCGAAGCTGGGGCATCCGAAGATCGATCCGCATGGGCAAGTCATTCCGACGATGGAGATGGCTGCGCCTCTGGAGAAGTAACCGGGGCGTGGGCGTGGAATAATCGCGAGAGCCGATGCATCTGATCCCTTTTACTGCGCTGGTGTTTCTTGGGTCGTTTGCGGCCGGGATGGTGGGCGCTCTGACGGGGTTGGGCGGCGGGGTAATACTGATTCCCCTGCTGACGTTGGGGTTCCATGTGGACCTGCGGTATGCGATTGGGGCTTCGCTGATCTCTGTGATTGCGACGAGTTCTGGCGCCGCGGCGGCTTACGTGCGCGAGGGGTTCTCGAATGTGCGGATTGGCATGTTTCTCGAGGTCGCAACTACGTTTGGGGCGCTGTTTGGCGCGTTTCTGGCGGCGTGGGTGCCGACTCGGGAGCTGGCAATTGTGTTTGGGTTGGTGCTGATCTATTCGGCGTGGCTCTCGCGGAGCCAGGTGCCGCATCCGATTGAGCGAGCGGGCCCGAATGTCTGGTCGGATCGGCTGGGGATGTCAGGGTCGTATCCGGTGCCGGGGTGCGGGACCGCGGATGGCAAGGTGAGCTACCGCGTTGACCGGATTCCCGGGGGATTTGCGACCATGTTTGGCGCGGGAATCTTAAGCGGGCTCCTGGGGATCGGGTCGGGCGCGGTGAAGGTGCTGGCGATGGACAAGATCATGCGGATTCCGTTCAAGGTGTCGACGACGACCTCGAACTTTATGATTGGGGTGACGGCAGCAGCGAGCGCGGGGATCTATCTGGCGCGCGGGTATGTCGATCCGGGACTGGCGTTTCCGGTGATGCTGGGCGTGCTGGCGGGGTCGTTGACGGGGGCGAAGGTGCTGGTGCGAGCGAAGGTATCTTTGCTGCGAACGATCTTTTCGGTGGTGATCCTGGGGCTTGGGGTGGAGATGATTGTGAATGGATTTCTGGGGAAGGTGTGATGACGGATTCTAAAAATGGCGGGACTGGCGGACTACGTCTCACCCATCACGAAAAAGCCGTGATGGATGGGGCACGCCGGCATACGGGCGGGTCGAAGTTCGATGATGAGCGGATGGAGCAGCTGATGGGGCTGCTGCTTCGGTTTGGCGTGGTGCTGGCGTCGACGGTAGTGCTGGCCGGCGGAGCATTTTATCTGCAGGATCATGCGGGGCAGCAGGTGAGCTATCGCACATTCGTGGCGCATCCGTTGAGCCTGCGGCATCCGGGCGGACTGCTGCGCGGAATGGCGAAGGGCGATGCCGCGGCGATCATCGAGGTGGGGATTCTACTGCTGGTCGCTACGCCGATTGCGCGCGTGGTATTTGCGGTGGTGGCGTTCGCCAGGGAGCGGGACCGGCTGTATGTGGCGATTAGTTTGACGGTGCTGGCGGTGCTGCTCTATGGGATGTTGCGGAGTGGGTTGTATTCAGGATAAGTACAGGAATGAATGCGCTCTTTGCTTTGTAAAACCTTTGGCTCAGGACCGAGATAACAATTCCGTGAGTGTGTGAGCCGCTTAGGCGGTGCGCAGGGCGGCTTCGATGCCGGAGTTGACTTCGGCCTTGGCGAACTCGGCGGCTACGCGTATGCCGTTCATGATGGCTCGCTCGTTGGAGGAGCCGTGGCCGATGATGCATGCGCCGCGGACGCCGAGGAGGGGGGCTCCGCCGAACTCGGAGTAGTCGAGACGTTTTTTGAAGTCATTGAAGGCGCGGCGGGAGAGCAGCGCGCCGACTTGCGACGTGACGGTGGACTTGAGGGCCTCGCGCAGGATTGTGCTGACGAGTTTGGCGGTGCCTTCGCAGGTCTTGATCGCGATGTTGCCGACGAAGCCGTCGCAGACTGCGACGTCCGTGTTGCCATTGAAGAGGTCGCGGCCTTCGACGTTGCCGATGAAGTTGATATGCGAGAGCGCGCGAAGGAGCGGCAGGGTGTCGTGAGTGAGGGCGTTGCCCTTGGAGTCTTCTTCGCCGATGGAGAGCAGGCCGACGCGCGGGTTGTGAATGTGCAGCACGTTGCGAGCGTAGATGTTGCCCATGACGGCGAACTGGACGAGGTTGTCGGGGTCGCAGTCGACGTTGGCGCCTACGTCGAGGAGCAGGGACGGGATGCCTCCGGCGGTGGGGAGGATGGTGGCGAGGGCGGGGCGGTGGACTCCGGCCAACATGCCGAGGACCATCTTGGCGGTGGCCATGGCGGCTCCGGTGTTGCCGGCGGTAAAGAAGCTGGCGGCGGCACCCTCGCGGACCATCTTGAGGCCGACGCGCATGGAGGAGTCGCGCTTGGCGCGGACGGCCTGGGCGGCTTTGTCATCCATGCTGATCCACTCGGAGGAGTGGACGATCTCGATCTTTGGAGCGGCGGTGCCGGGCCAGCGCGGAGCGCGGAGGGCGCGATCGAGCGCCGGGCGAAGGATATTTTCGGGGCCGACGAGATGGACGCGGACGTCGTAGTGGCGGCAAGCGAGAATGGCCCCGCGAACCTCAGGCTCGGGGGCTTTGTCGGAACCCATTCCATCTACGACGATGTCGATCGGCATCAGGAGGGTCTTGGAGGAACGGTGATTAGCTGGCTTCTTTGGCTACGAGGACTTCGCGGCCCTTGTACTGGCCACACTTTTTGCAGACCCGGTGGGGCAGCTTGCGCTCGTGGCAGTTGGGGCACTCGGAGGTGCTGACGGGGGTGAGGAAGTCGTGGCTGCGCCGCTTGGCGGTGCGTTGCTTGGAGTGGCGGCGTTTCGGATTCGGCATTGCAGTTCCCTTTCGAGTGGCCGGTGCGCAGCGGTGGAACGCGGCGGCGCGTGAGGGCCCGATGATACAGATATCTTGTGCTAGCTGGACTTGAGCGTGCTTCCTAGCCCGGCGAGCGCATTCCACCGCGGATCGGCAGTGGGGTTGCAGTTGCAGGGTTCGAGGTTCAGGTTCTGGCCACAGCGCGGGCAAAGGCCCTTGCAGTCCTCTTTGCAGAGCGTGCGGCTGGGCAGGGAGAGAAGCACCTGTTCGCGCACGACATCCTCAAGCGAGAGACCGCTCTCTTCATAATACCCGATTTCGGTTTCGTCGAGGGTAATTGCTCGCTCGCCGGACTCGGCATCGGCGGCCTGGGGGCGGAAGATGAGGTCGAAGTTGCCGGAGAGTGGGGTCGGGACGGGCTCGACGCAGCGGGCGCAGAGCAGCTCGAAGTCCCCCTTGTAGGCGGCGCGGAGGCGGATGTCGTGGACCTGCTCGCGGTGGCCCCGGTTCTCGATGATGAGATCGGCGCGGCCGGTGACGGGGAGAAGGCCGACCTGGGTGATGTCGGGGGCATAGTCGAGCGTGCCGGGGGGGATGGATTCGGAGAAGAGGAGCGGTTCCTGTTCGAGTTGGAGGGGAGTGATGAGCATCGGACTCTCTCGATTATATTCGCGCGGGATGCGGTGGAGAAGATGCTGGACGAAGTGACTTACCCACGATAGGCGCGATGAGACTGCGCCGATCATGGGGCACCCGGTTGGAGATCAGTTTTTCTTGGGGGCCTGGGTGAGGAGGTTTTTGATGGAGTCGGCCCCGAAGCCGAGGGCGAGGATTGCTACTGTGGCGGGGATGAGGTCGAGTTTTTCGAGTTGACCGAGGGCTCCCGAGAGAAGGCCTGCGAGGGCTACGCCGAAGGCGATGATGAAGCGGAGGAATTCGGCGAGGAAACGGGTGCTCTCCTTGGGCGCGACGCGTTGGATCTGGAGGCTGCTGTTGAGAGGCGGGCGGGGGAACTCTTTGGACTCCTCCGCCTTCTGACCGCGAATGACGGCGGTGATGGCGAGCGTCACCGTTCTGGGTGGCGCGGCTTTGTGGTGGAAGAACGGAAGCCTCCAGTGGTGGGACGGATGGGCGTCGTCGATATGCACTATGCCCTGGGGGGCAACCTTTGGAGCTTCCGGCTTCGCGGTCGCCGGATGCTGGGCAGAGGAGCCGGCCGATTTGAGAGGAGGCGCGGGGTTGGCCTTCTCGTTGCCGGAGAAGTAGTGGCAGACGCGCCAGCCGTACTCCTGCAGGCCGTCGGGGAAGGACCAGTGGCAGATCATGCGCTGCAGGGCAGCCGCGCCGTTGAAGGGCGAGTCCTTGAAGTTGATGGAAAAAAAGACGGGAAGGAAGGGGCGTGGCTTCTGGGTGTCGTAGGTGAGTTCGGCCTGGCCGGGTTTGGCGATCTCGACGATGACGTCTTCTTCGTAGATATCTTCGCGCATCTGGGCGACGAGGTTGGTGGCTTCGCGGAGGGCGCGCCAGGAGAGGGTTCCAAGCAGATCGACGAGGTGGCAATGGCGTTGGGCGAGACGCGCGCGGACGGTCTTTCCGGGGTCAGTACAGCTGGGGTCGTCCCCGGCAGGGACGCTGGCGCGGACCATGGCGTAGTCGAACGCGAGATGAATCGCGGCGACGCCGTGATCGATGGAGAAGAACATTGGACGGACGATGTTCTTGGGGTCATCGAGCCCGCGATCGAGGATGACCCAGATGCCGGGGAGTGCGGCTTTGAGGTCGGAGGCGTATTCCAGGGGGAACTTGGCGATGCGCGCGTTGAGCGCGGTGACATTTGCGGCGATAAGCTTGGCGAGCGCGGCATCGTCATCGAGCGTGGCGAGGGTGGATTCCGCCTTGAGGAGCGCGCCGTTGGCGGCAAGCAGGTCTGCGTCGGAGAGATTGAGGGAGTGCAACTGCCCGGCTGCAAGCTGGAGGGCGGCGTCGATATTTTCGGAGACGGAGGGCGGGGCCGTGGCGGAGGCCTGCTCGTGTTTGCGGCGGAGATCGTCGAGATGCTCGGCGGCGGTGAGGCGCTTGTCCAGCATGGCAATGCCAGTCGAGACCTGGCTGAGCGGATCGCCCGAGGCAGGCAGCCAGGCGGAGATCTCGCCGATGGCGATCTCGACGCGCTTGCGCTCAAGCCGGAGAAGGACGCGGAGGTAGGAATCGATGCGGGTGCTGACGCTGGTGGTGCGGTTGGCGAGGTCTTTGAGCTGGGCGCGGAGCTCGACCTTCCTTTGCATGTTGGGCAGAACGGAGCTGGCGACGATGGAGAGGATGCCGCCCAGAAGAAGGAAGATGCCAGCGTAGACGTAGGAGAACAGCGTGGAGGCGCTCGACGAGACGCGGCGCATGAGGAGATCGACGGGGAGCATGCGCGAGGGGAGCAGGCCAGCGGGCAGGTTGGCGGAGCTGTCGGTGGAGAGAAGAAGGACACCTTGTTTGGCCGAGGGGTGAAGGCGGTCGTAGATGGAGAAGACGTCGCTCGTCGGGATGACGGTGATGCGGGATGCGCCGTTGGGGGCGATGTCGAGCTCTCCCTTGCCCTCCTGCTTGCCTGCGAGCTGCAGGCTCCAGTGGACGTGATAGGACTGCGGGTCGTTGTTCTTGAGGGTGATGGTGACGGGCTCGTTCCAGACGAAGGCGAGGGGGTTGTCCGGCGCGCCGTCGCCGTCGATGGTGATGCCGAGCGGGGCGTCGACCTCGACGAGGGAGAGCTCGCCGAGGTTGGTGGCCGCGTTGAAGAGGTCGAGCTGCGCGGAGCTTGCTCCCGAGACGCCGGTGACCGCGGCTTGATATGCGAGCGAGTCGCCGGGGGCGATGGAGGTTGCGGTAGTGGCTGCGACTACAGGGCTCAGGACAGTTTTTGCTCTGAGGATGACGGTGTGGGTGGCGGCGTCGACCACCGGGCCGGCGGTGAGCGCGAGAGGGACGGCGGAGGCACCGGTGTTTTTGAGGGTGAAGGTGACTGCGCCTTCTCCGCCGTGGAGGGAGATGGGGTGATCGGCGAGGAGCTTGAGCTGAGCTTTTGCAGGGGTGGGCGCAGAGAGCGCGAGGACGACAAGAGGGATCGACACGAAACGTAGCAGTGGGGAGTTCAAGCCTGCCTCCATCGGAAGTGTGTCAATTTTTGGGCGCGTGCGAGTGGAACTACGCTAGTCCGGGGGCTGGGGTGGCGTCAAATCGTGAGGAAGAGGCGGATGGCGGCGATGCCTGCTGCTCCGGCGAGGAGGCAGGCAGGCGCATTTTCGGTGGTGATGCCGCCGAGGGCGAGTACGGAGATGGGCGCGGCGAGAGCGCAGGCCTGTTGGAGGAGGTTGAGGCCTATGCCGGTGGAGATGGGTTCGCCGCGGATTTCTTTCTCGAAGATGGGGCCGAAGAGGATGTGGGTTACGGCTTCGTTGCGGGCGCGGGCGACTTCGGCGAGGGTGTGGCAGGAGATGCTGACGATCGGAGTGGGGAGGCTGGCCGCGGCGTAGAGGGCGCGGATTTGTGTGGGGGTGAGTTCGCCGGGGGTGGAGGTGAGGTGGACGCCGTCGGCGCGGGTGGCAATGGCAATGTCGGCGCGGGAGTTGATGAGGAGCTGGGTGTGGGGCGATTGGGTGCGGAGGATGGCGAGGATCTCGCGGGTGAGGGCGGCCAGGGTGGAGGCGTCGAGGTCTTTTTCGCGGAGCTGGAGGAAGTCGATGTTTTTTGCGGCAAGCATGGTGGCTTGCTGGAGGAGGGCCGTGCGGCGTGCTTGGTCATCTCTGCCGAAGAGGAGGCTGTCGGTGATGGCGTAGCGGAGCATGGTTCAGTGTAGGACGTATTCTTTCACTCGTTAGGATGCGAGGTTCCAGTGTGGGGCTGGAGTGGATTTGTATTGCCGCGTTGTGACATGAGGTTATGTCGGCTGTGGTACTTTCAAGGCAGCCAGGGGCTGTTTGCGGCGAACTGGATCGGCGAGTTTTTCAACGTGGGCTTACACAAAAAAGAGAGACACGACACCGCATGAGTAGTGTTTACGATCTGATGGTGATTGGGTCCGGGCCGGCCGGACAGCGGGCTGCGATCTACGGCTCGAAGATGGGCAAGAAGATCGCGCTGGTGGAGATGCGCGAGATGGTGGGCGGCGCGTGCATCAATACGGGGACGATCCCGTCGAAGACGATGCGCGAGGCGGTGCTGCACCTCTCCGGGTATAACTACAAATCGATCTACGGCATGAACTACCGGGTGAAGGAGAAGATCACCATGGCTGACCTGGCGTTCCGGGTGCAGCACGTGATCAAGACCGAGGTGGACGTGACTGAGGCACAGCTCTCGCGCAACAATATCGAGATGCTGGTGGGGATTGCGAGCTTTGAAGACGCGACGCATGTGAAGGTGACCAACTCGCGCGGGTCGCAGGTGTATGAGACGAAGAACGTTCTGATCGCCACGGGGACCAAGCCGGCGGCGAGCCCGAAGGTGCCGATCAACGGGCGCAGCATCATCAACTCCGACCTGGTGCTGGACCTGCCGGCGTTGCCAAAGACGATGATCATCGTCGGCGGCGGCGTGATCGGCGTGGAGTACACGTGCATGTTCTCAGCGCTCGGCGTGCGGGTGACGCTGATCGAGCGCAGGCCGAAGCTGCTGGAGTTTGCCGACCAGGAGATTGTGGAGGCGCTGAGCTACCACCTGCGCGATACGCGGGTTACGATGCGGCTGAATGAAGAGGTGGAGTCGGTGGAGGAGATGCCCGACGGCACGGTGGTGGCGAATCTTGAGAGCAAGAAGAAGGTGCAGGGCGATGCGCTGCTGTATGCGGTTGGGCGGCAGGGGAATGTGGATGAGCTGAACCTGGGGGCGATCGGGGTGACGTCGGATGCGCGCGGGCGGATTCCGGTGGATAAGGATTTTCGGACGACGGTGCCGAATGTTTTCGCTGGTGGAGATGTGATCGGGTTTCCTTCGCTGGCTTCAGTGTCGATGGAGCAGGGGCGGATTGCGGCGGCGCGGGCGTTTGGCGATGAGACGATCCTGTCGAACCCGAGTTTTTATCCGTATGGAATTTATACGATTCCCGAGATCAGCTTTATCGGGAAGACCGAGGAGCAACTGACCGAGGAGGACGTTCCTTATGAGGTCGGCGTTGCTTACTATCGCGAGATTGCGCGCGGGCAGATTCGCGGAGACACGACGGGGCGGCTGAAGCTGATCTTCAATCGCCAGACGCACGCGATCCTGGGCGTCCACATCATCGGCGAGGGCGCGAGCGAGCTGCTGCACATTGGGCAGGCCGTGATGGCGCTGGGTGGCAAGCTGGATTATTTTGTGGATACGGTGTTCAACTATCCAACGCTCGCGGAATGTTATAAAGTTGCGGCTTTCAACGGGCTGAACCGCGTGAGCAAGTTCGAGTAAGGAAGACCGGGCAAGACGGTTTTGGAATTGAGAAGCAAGGGCAGGAACATGGCGAAGATTGTTGGCGTGACTTTATCGGAGCGGGTGGTTTCGGGGCTGGTGGTGGACCACAAGCTGAGCGGGACGCTGCGGTCGTTTCCCGACGCGCATGACGATGAGTATGCGCTGGTGGAGATGCCGACTGAGCAGATTGTGCAGACGCTGTGCGAGCAGGTGATCGCGGCGGCTGCGGGAGAAAAAGATCTTGCGGCGGTGGGGATTGGGTTGCCGGGGCTGATCAAGAATGGCGTGGTGGAAGAGGCTCCGAACCTGCCGCAGTTGAAGGGCGCGCGGATCAAGGAGTTACTGACGGCGCAGTTGCGCGAGCATGGAGTGCAGGCGCCGGTGAACATCATCAACGATGCGGATGGGTTTGCAGCGGGGATCGCGGCGACGCAGGGCAAGCTGGATACGGTGGTGCGAGTCTGGACGCTGGGCGTGGGGATTGGGTATGGGCGGTATCCGTTCAGCGAGGGCGCGTGGGAGGGCGGCCACACCGTCGTAACGCTGGATGAGAAGGAACGCTTCTGCGGCTGCGGCGGACGCGGCCACATGGAAGGGATCATGGGGCATCGCGCGATGCGCCTGCGTTTTCTGGATATGGAGCCGGAGGAAGTCTTCGAGGCCGCGAAGCAGGGAGATGCGCGCTGCCTGGAGTTCAAGAAGCTGTGGCACACGGCGCTGGCCGGAGCGACGGCAACCTCGATCCATCTGCGCGGGCCGGGGAAGTTTTACCTGGCGGGGTTCAACGTGCGGTTTGTGGATATGCCGATGCTCAAAGACCTGCTGCAACAGATGGTGAAGATGAGCCCGCTGCAGAGTTACTCGCTTGAGATTGTGCAGGACGATAAAGAGACTCGGGTGATTGGGGCAGCGGTGAGCGCGGAGCAGGCTGTAGGGCGGTAGGGAAGCCTGTCAAGCAGATTTTCGCCGACGTTCAATTTCTGCTTGCCATTCAGCACGGCGTTGAGCACCTTGCTTTTCGACCTCTTCATTTGTTACCCAAACAGTATTCGGATCATCCGCTTCACGAAGTCCAGCTTCGACTTCAGCACGAAACCATGCGTCGTAAACAGCGGCGGCATCTGATCCTGTAGTTTCGGTATCTATCGGCGAACTGGTTTTCGTGGGCATCGAGATCACCTCGTAGATATTTTATTCGCTTTGGCTTTAGAAGGAAGATTATTTCTGGCACTCAGGACAGAAGTGGGTGCTGCGACCGCCGATGGTGATCTTCTGGATGGGCGTTTTGCAGATGAGGCAGGGCTGGCCGGTGCGCATGTAAACCTTGTGCTGGAGTTGGAAGAAGCCGCGGACGCCGTCGGCGTCAACGTAGTCGGAGACGGAGGAGCCGCCTAGTTTGATGGCGTGTTTGAGGACTTCGATGAGGGCGGTGTGGAGGCGATTGAGTTCGACGCGGGTGAGGCGGCCGGCCTGGCGGCGGGGGCGGATGCCTGCGCGAAAGAGGGATTCGTCGGCGTAGATGTTGCCTACTCCGTGGAGCAGCGATTGATTGAGGAGAGCTGCCTTGATAGGGGTTTTGCGATTGCGGAAGAGGGCGATGAAGTCTTCGAGGGAGATGGTGAGGGGTTCGCGGCCCGGACCGGTGTAAGTTGAGCTGTAATGTTGGGGCTCTCCTACCCAGGTCTCAGAATCGAGACCTGGGGCACCCAGCTTCTGAGGATGGTGGATGCTGAGGCGGCCGAAGCGGCGGGGGTCTACGAAGCGGATTTCTCGTAAGCCGTCCAAAGCGAGGATAGCGTGGGTGTGGGGTGGGTGCGGGACTTCGGGCTGGGAGACGAGGAGGCGGCCCGTCATGCCGAGGTGGATCAGGAATTCGGCTGGAGTTGCTTTCTTCTTTGACGGTGTGCGGTTGACGGTCATGACGATGGTCTTGCCGACGCGGCGGACGGATTCGATGCGAGCGCCGGTGAGGGTTTCCGCGATCTCGGACTCGGGCGACTTGAAGGTCTGGGGCTTGCCGCTGGTCCAGACGGAGAGAATGCGGCGGCCATGGACGCGGTCGTGGACACCGTTTGCGACCGTTTCGACTTCGGGAAGCTCAGGCATAGTTTGGGAGGTTTCCTGTATCGTTTGCTCTCTATGAAGATACCGATGCGGGCAAGCGTTGTGGCGGCGTGGCCTGGTGAAGTAGCGGCTCAGGCCCCGATGAGGCGGAAGATGGCTGTCGGCAACGTAGCTTCCCGATTCGAAGGGTTCTCCTTCGAAGGTCATTTGAGTGAAGGTCATGCGAACATGCTGCCACCCACTAGAGCATTTTTCCTATAGGTGTACGCTAGGTCTCAGAACTACACGTCGTTTTTTCCCAAGAAAAACGGCACTCTTGTACATTTCCC
>OLLV01000125.1_pt1 | contig 29282 bp, 24 predicted proteins | sample 1604641 | NCBI WGS metagenome assembly OLLV01 (sample SAMEA104055725, study PRJEB20765) | soil metagenome | biome: Arctic tundra; feature: Polygonal ground; material: soil | place: USA | collected 2011-09 | depth 0-0.5 m
GTTCTTGAGATTTAGAACGCTTTGAAGGTGGCCCCTCCCCCCCCCCGAGGGGGTATCAGCAAGTGCTTTTGAATCAGTTATTTATCGAAATTTGCTTTTTCAAATATTTGATTCGATGGGGTTTAACCCCAAAAATCAGAAAACAAACGGGTTACGGGTGATAATTACCCCGGAAACGTCGAATGCCCCGGCTGGTGGCTGAAGCTTCATGGGTGTCTCTGTTTCGATCTCTAATTTAATTGTAGCGGATTGGGGAAACTGAACGGCCAGGTTTATTTGCCAGAAAGGAAAGGGGTTAGGTGCGTTTGGGGCTTGACACGCGGTTTTGCTGGTGTTTTTGGACTTCGTGCGGAAGATTCCATAGCGAATCACAGGGGAGGGTTGCGAGCACAGGGTAGTTGTCCATTTGAAATTGGGACTGCATTTAGCACGGGCCTTCAGCCCGTCAAGGTAGATGGTCCAGTTTCCTGGGGCTGCGTCCCAGGCTACGATAGTTCGCGCCTACAGCGCGGGATTGATGGCGTTCACGGACTACCGGGGCGTTGGGATGTGTGGTGGGCGAGGCAGGGCTCGAACCTGCAACCACCGGCTTAGAAGGCCGGTGCTCTATCCAGTTGAGCTACTCGCCCTGGGGTGGGAGACAGCGCGGCGGAGTCGGGTGCTGTTCCTTTTGAAGTGTATCTGATGTATCGAAGATCGAGATTTATCAGGGTGCGGAATGGCAAATGGCAAACAAAAGAACGAGCAACAGCAAATACCAATACGGGGGTTCTTCGCTGCGCTCAGAATGACGAGCCTTCGGGGGTTGTCGGCTAGTTTTTGAAGCGGCCTTCGTAGGCCCAGAGACCGAGGCCGGGATTGGAGATGTAGAAGATCTCTTCGCCGTCGACGGTGTTCCAGCCGTCTGTGAGTTTGTCGGGGTTGTACTTTGCGGTGTACTCGGCCAGGTCGCCGTATTCGTAGTGGGCGGCTTCGATCTCCTGGCGGGTGAGGTGGCCGGGACAATAACGAATCGTAAACCTGCCTTCTGAAGACCCGTGGATGAGATGCGCGGCGGCGGAGAGGTTGCCGGCGAGGGCGGGGTCGTTCTTGACGGCTTCGAGGGTTGCGGGCGTGCCGCAGTAGCCGTACTTGCGGATAAGGGTGTCGATGGTGGGGTCTTCGCCGAACTCGTGGACGGCGGGGGCGAGGACGATCAGCTCGGCATTGTCGGCGAGGGCCATGCGAGTGCGGTAGACGCTCTTGTTGCCGAGCCAGGTGGAGCGGAACTCGTGGGGGTCTAGGAAGACGACGGCTTTGTGGATCTCGCGGTCCATCATGAGGAAGTTGCACTGGAGAGAGAGTTCGGCGGCGCGCTCGAAGGGCTCTTCTCCCTCGCCGATATACAGGCCCCTTAAGACCAGGTCGCCGGCGGCATTTTTGTTGACGACGGTCTGGACGTAGACGATGGGGAGTTGCTGCGCGAAGTGTTCAGAGGCGTAGTTGAGGACGCGGCGGACGGGCGTGTCGGCGCGACCCATCATGCGCTCCATGCCGTAGACTGCGCCGAGGAAGTGCGAGCGGTGGATGCCCATGACGCCGCCGGTGCCGACGAAGATGTTCTTGTTACCGTTGGCGAAGCCGACAACCTCATGCGGGACGACCTGGCCGATGGAGAGGATGAGGTCGTGGCTGCCGCCCGTCTCTCTGCCCTGGACGAGGAGCTTGTTGACCTGCGCGGGCCAGGGGTAGTCGAGCTTGCCCTCGGAGACTTCGAGCATGAAGGAGCCGGGGACTTCGCCGAGAGTGACGATGTCGTTGCGCCAGTCATGGACACGGAAGAGATCGCGCGGGGTGGGGCCGAACATGGTCTGGATCTCGTGGTCGGTCATGGCCTTGTGAGTGCCGAGGGCGGGGAGGACGTCGGTGAGGGCGTCGCCGTAGTAGTTCCATGTGTACTCGGTGAAGTCGCCGGCCTTGGAGTGGAAGCGGGTGAAGTCGGGCGGGACGGCGAGGACTTTTTTGCGCGGGCCGAGTTTGTCCAGAGCGGCGAAGAGAGCGGCTTTGGCGTCGGCGGGCGAGATTTCGGTGGTGGGCGATCCGGCGGCGAAGAGAAGGCTCATAGAGTGTCTATCTTATTCTCCTGGTTCAAGCGACGGGAGTGGTGGCTAGCGGCCCGGACGGGGTTTGTCATTGAAGGAATCGCGGAAGGAGCCGCTGGAAGTGGGACTGGATGGGTAAGCGGCGCGGCGGCGGAGGCGCGCGGCATGGATGTCGATGGCGACGGAGCGGAGGAAGGCAAGGGCGGCGAGAAATAAGGCGAGGTCGAGGATTTTTTCTTTGGGGGTTGCGGGGGCGAAGAGCTTGCAGCCGAAGTCGGCGGGTTTGCCGCTGGTGCCGGAGATCGGGGCTCGGTGGGAGTTGGGGTGAGGTTTGGATTCGCATTGAAGGAGGCGCGTGTGGGCGATCCGGATGGCGGGGACCAGGAGGAGGAGGGTGAGGGCGAAGAGGAGCTTGGTGCGGGTGGAGATGGGGTTGGCCTCCGCTTTCTTACTCAGGGTACCGGAAGTTATCGGCTAGAGACATTCGGAGTTGACATCATGATGCCTAGTTTGAGAGCATCATGATGTGCGAAAGACACTGACTATCGACGATGATGTTGCAGCGCATTTGGAAAAGGAAAATCGCCGTACGGGTGAGCCGATGAAGCAGACGGTGAACCGTGTGCTTCGGTACGGGTTGGCGCAGGCTGCGAAGCCCGTTAAGCCGAAGCGGTTTGTAGTGAAGCCATTCGATCTGGGAATAACACGCGAGCAATGGGCGAAGTGGAGCGGCAAGTCGATTTGGGACATTCTTGAGGATGCGGAAGGGCCCTTGGCGCGGTGATCGCTCCGGACGTCAATCTTCTCATTTATTCGTATAGCCCGGAGTCACCTTTCTATAAGGCGAGTCGCTTCTGGATGAGTGAAGTGTTCTCCGGGTCGGAGCCTGTCGGTATACCACTCTTCTGTGTTCATGGGTTTCTACGATTCGTCACCAATGCGAGGATCGCGCACAGCCCTCTGACATTTGCACAGGCGTCAGCAATTGTGAATACCTGGCTGGCGCTGCCGCAGGTGCGGATTCTTTATCCCGGTGACCGGCACTGGGAGCTGTTGCAACGGCTTTCGGAGCAAGTGCGATTGAGCGGGGGCCAGATTACCGACGCGGCTATCGCTGCCATTGCCATCGAATATGGCGCGGTGGTGCATACGAACGACCGGGACTTTGCGCGGTTTCCGGGGTTGCGGTGGGTGAATCCGCTTGAACTCTAGAATCGAGACCATGTTAATGACTAAGAGGACGCCGGTGAGCGTCGGCGAGATGTCGATTGAGGAGTTTATGGAGCCGCTGGGGATCACGCAGACTGAACTGGCGGAGAGGGCTGGGCTGCCGCGCAAGCATGTGAATGAGTTGTGCCGTGGACGGCGATCGGTGACGGCGGATACGGCATTGATCCTGGGGCGGGTGTTTGGGAATTCTGCGGATTTCTGGTTGAACACGCAGCGGCGGATGGACTTGTGGGACGCGCTGAATACGCCGAAACGGTTGGTGCGGATTCAGAGGGCGAAGCCGATTATTACAGGTGCGAAGCGGATGTTGGTGGTGTCGGCCTAGGGACTGTGGCGCTGCAGACACACTTCTCAGAGGCGGCGCGGTAAGGGTCAGCGGTTCTGGTACTCTTGCGGCATGAAGTTGGGCGAGCCACTTTCGGCGAAACAGATGGCGCTGGTCAGCGGCCTGGGCGGAATGCTTGCTGCGTTCGGCTTTTTGCTGCCTTCGGCGCGTCACATGACGACTCATCCCCGTTATTATCCTGTCTGGCTGTGGATACTGCTCTTCTCTGGCTTGCTTGCTGTAGGTCTGGGCATCTCGGTTAAGGCCGATTCCAAGATTAAGAAAGGAATTCGAAATGGACGCTGGGAAGAGGAAGAGGTGGTTTCTCTCAGGGCGGTGTTAGAGTCGCCGCTGTGGGTGACCCTGGGCATGGCTTGCATTATTGGTTGTGGCGTAACCCTGGTCGCGTTCCCGGCGCACCAGAATGTTGGGTGGGCGCTTATGGTTACTGGTCAATCCTTCTCACGACTCGCAATGTCCGTGCGCCTTCCTCAAACGGAGGGCACTGCTTCTGCTAGGTTCCGGAACTTCGCACCGATTCGTTCGGAGCATTGGGGCGAGCGGTAGGGTGACTGCAACAGCAGGTCCTTACAGGATGACAAGCAAAAGGACAGGCAACGGCAAGGGCAAAAACCAATACAGGGTTCTTCCCTTCGGCTTCGCTCAGGGTCAGAATGACAAGCTTCTTTGGCGGACGACGAAACTCCTCTAGAGTTTGTAGGCTTTGCGGACGAGGTTGGTGGTGAGGTCCTGGATGACTTCGAAGGCTTCGGACTCGTCGAGGCGGTGTTCGGAGACGAGGCGGGCGAGGAAGGCGCAGTCGACGCGGCGGGCTACGTCGTGGCGGCCGGGGATGGAGAGGAAGGCGCGGGTGTCGTCGTTGAAGCCTACGGTGTTGTAGAAGCCGGCGGTCTCGGTGGCGGTCTCGCGGAAGCGCATCATGCCTTCGGGGGAGTCGTGGAACCACCACGGAGGGCCGAGTTTGACCGAGGGGAAGTGGCCGGCGAGGGGGGCGAGCTCGCGGCTGAAGGTGGTCTCGTCGAGGGTGAAGAGGATGAGGGTGAAGTTGGGCTCGTTGCCGTATTTGTTGAGGAGGGGGCGGAGAGCGCGGACGTACTCGGTGGGTGAGGGAATGTCGGCGCCTTTGTCGCGACCGAACTTGTCGTAGACGACCTGGTTGTAGTTGCGGACGGAGCCGGGGTGGAGCTGCATGGTGAGGCCGTCCTCGACGGACATTCCGGCGAGTTCGGTGAGCATCTGGGCCTGGAAGAGTTCCACGTCGCCGGGCTGGAGCTTGCCGGTGTAGATGCGGGTGTAGAGGCGTTCGGCTTCTGCGAGCGGGAGATCGGCGGTGAGGGCGGTGAGATGGCCGTGGTCGGTGGCGGTGGCTCCGTTGGCCTTGAAGTAGGCGCGGCGGGAGCGGAGGGCGTCGAGGTAGCCCTTCCAGGTGGAGACGTCGGTGTTAGCGGACTCGGCTAGTTTTTTGAGGTTGGCGTGAAAGCCAGTGTATTCGGCGTCGATAACGGCGTCGGGACGGAAGGTGGGGAGGACGCGGCCCTTCCAGCCGGAGGCCTTGATGGCCTGGTGGTATTCGAGCGTGTCGAAGGCTGCGTCGGTGGTGGAGAGGGCGGCGATGTGGAAGCGGTCGAAGAGGGCGCGGGGGAGGAACTCCGGGGTGTTGAGCCTGGCGGCGATGATGTCGTAGAACTCGTCGGCGTTATCGGCGGAGAGACGTTCGTTGAGGCCGAAGAGGTGGGAGAAGGAGTAGTCGATCCAGAGGCGCGTGGGAGTTCCGCGAAAGAGGTAGTAGTGGCGGGCGAAGATGCGCCAGACTTCGCGGGGGTCGGCTTTTTCCTGGCCATCGACCTGCGGTATTCCTAGTGATTCGAGCGAGACTCCCTGCGAGTAGAGCATGCGGAAGATGTAGTGGTCGGGCTGGATGAAGAGCGCCGCGGGGTTGGGGAAGGGCTTGTTTTCGGCGAACCAGCGCGGGTCAGTGTGGCCGTGCGGGGAGAGGATGGGGAGGTCGCGGACGGTGGCGTAGAGCTTTGCTGCAATGGCGCGGGCGGTGGGGTCGGCGGGAAAGAGCCGGTTGTTATCGAGCAGATCAAGCATGGGCCGTTTTACTCCTGTTTGCCTCGGCGCGGTTGGGTATCTCGCGCGCGGGAGGGGCTTATATCACTGTAGCCGGTGATGCGCCGGACTGCGAACAGTACGCGGTCGAGAGGGGCTCCACTCTTCCGCCTGCTTTTGAAGGCTATCAAAATTTGGCGGGTGGATGCAGCAGAGACACAAGAAGAAGGGCGCCCTCTGTGGGCGCCCTTTCTGTTGCGTGCGGCATTGGGATTTAGGGGATGTAGTAGCGCATGCCGATGTGGATCATGGGATCGGTGGCGCGCGGACCGGTGGGGGTGGTTGCACTGCCTACGCCCGACCAGAGGTTGCGCTGGAAGTACGAGTACGTGAGGGAGTATTGCAGGCGTCCGTACTTAGGGTTGTTGATGGCGCGATAGGTGAGGCCGGCCATGACCTCCTGGATGTAGCGGGTTGGCGAACCGCAGGTGGAGGCAGCGATGGAGCCAGCCGAACCACCTCCCGCAGCAGGTGCGGCAGAGACGTTATAGCAGCCTGCGTCGCTCAGGTTGCGCGGGCCGTACCCGACCAGCGTTCCGATGGGGCTGGTGTAGACGGTGCGCTGGGCGTACTCGCCGCCGTAGTAGGCGAAGACGTCCAGCTTGGGCGTGGGGTGAGTTTCAATCGAGATCATGCCGTGGTAGTTGCGGATGGGCTCGAGGGTCTCGTCGGGGCGGAGGGTTGCGTCCGCGAGTTGCGAGGAGCCGTAGCGGCCTACGCCCTGGCCGGCCATCGCCTGTACGGCGAGGTCTGCGAACTTGCTGGGCGAGACGCGCACGCTGCCGAAGATGCCCCCGGCGGAGCTGGTGTGGCTGAGATAGCGCGAGGTGTCGTACGTGAAGGTCGTCGAGCCGGTCGCCCAGGTGACTGGGTTGTAGTAGTCGCGGAGGAAGCGGGCGAGGCCGCCGAGTTCAAAGTGGGCCTTGGGGAGATCGACCGCGGCTTTGACGATGAAGTCGGGGACGAGGTTATTGGCGTAAGTGGTGATGCCGCCAGTGCTGGCGGTGTTGCCGGCGCCGATGTTTCCGGCGGCGTTGTAGAGACCGCCGTTCTGGCCGGGGCCACCGAAGAAGTAGTTCGCGGGATTGGTGCCGTTGGCGGTGAAGCCGGTGATCTGCGCCTGCTCGACCGAGACGGCCAGAGTGAGGGCACCGGTCTTTACATCGCCGAAGCGCTGCTGGATGCGGATGGTGGGCTGGCGCGTCCAGGAGAAGCCGACCATGTACTGCGGGTCGATGGTGTTGGGGAGCTTCTCGGTGCGGGCGTCGGTGCTCTTGCCGTCTTCGGTGACGAGCGACCACGTTTGGCCACCGGTGACTGCGAAGCCGCTCCTGGTCTCTGCCTTGCCCCAGAACTGGCGCTGGCGGAGGACGTAGCTGTTGCTCTGGTTGTTATTGGACGAGGTGCCGGTGCCGAGGAAGTCGCCTTCGAAGTAGCCGGAGAGCTTGATGTCGCCGGTGTTGGCTTCAAAGAGGCCGCCGAGGCGGCTCTGGCGGCCGGAGAAGTTCAGCTCGCTGACGTGGCCTTCGTTCGCGCTGGGGAATGGGATGGAGTTGAACGGGGTGTTGATGTCGGAGTTGACCGAGTGCTGACGCCAGACGCCTTCAAAGGCGAAGAAGGCAACCGGGGTGATCGTAATGCCCTTGTAGTGGAGGGCGGTCGGGGAGTCGATCTTTTCGTTCAGCTCGGTTTTGGTGGCGCTGATGGTGGTGGCGAGGCCGGCGTTGGAGTTCTGCAGGTCCGTGACCGTGGTCTTGAGGCCGGTGACGCTGTCGGCCTGCGCCTGGGCGGCTGCCGCGGCAGACTGCGCGGCGGTGGTGGCAGACTGGGCCTGGGCGTTTGCGGCGGCGGCCTGGGACTGAGCAGTCGAGGCGGTAGACTGCGTATCCGCGAGGGCGGCGTTCTTCTCCGCGAGTTGGCGATTCAGGGTGTCGATCTGGGCCTGCTGCGCGGCCATCTTTTCCTGCAGCTCGCGGATGGCGGCGGCTTCTTTGGATTCCGTGGAGGGTTTTTTTGCGGTCGCGGTCTTCTTCGCCTTCGCTGGCGGCTTGACGGTGATGTCGGTCTGGGCGTGCAGGGAGAGGGTGGCTAATGCCAGCATCGCCGCAATCGCCGCTTGTCGTTGCTTCTTCATGGAACCTCGCAGGAAACGTTGTTGGAGGCAGAGATGACCCGGTTTCAACCAGAAACGACTGTGCAACTCTTAGGACCGGGCAATGCGCTTCACTCTGCTCGTTTGTGTGCTCATCGTTGCAGGCGAATGTGAATGCACGACGAATTTCCGGGAGATTGGCCGGAATTACGCGGGAAATTCATGGGAAATTCAAGAACGAGAGCGGGTGGAACGAATGCGGGAGAGCCTTGCTGGGTTCCCGGTTCGGAGAAGACGGTGGGTTCGTGTGCCGGTGGTGTGGTTTACCGTAGGGTGATGCGGGTTCTGCGGTGTTGCGGTGCGGTGGCGATGTTGCTTGCGATGGGAGCCGGCGCGGGCTTGCGGGTTGAGGCGCAGGCGACGAACGCCCCGGCGCAGGGGCTGAAGTTGATTCCGATTCCGCGCGAGGTGACAGCGGGAGCGGTGCAGTCGCTGGCGGGTGGGGTGCAGTTGAGCTGCCAGGCTCCGTGCGCGGCGGAGGATGCGGTGGCGATCGAGGATTTCAAGGCGACGCTGGCGGCGCAGGGTGTCGCGGTGAATACAAGCTCGCAGGTGAACATCCTGGTGACGCGGTATGGGACGCCGCTGGGGAAGTCGACTTATGTCGATGCGGCCAAGGGAACGACAGGCGCGGGGGAGATGCCCGAGGCGATGAAGGCGGAGGGGTATGCGATTCTCCCCGATGGCAAGGGGCTGGCGCTGACGGGCGCGACCGATGCGGGTGTCTTTTATGCGCTGCAGACCGTGAAGCAGATGGTGACCGGGTACGGCGCGAATGCGGTGCTGCATACGGCGACGATTCGCGACTGGCCGGCGATGAAGTATCGCGGGCTGGATGACGACCTGTCGCGCGGGCCGGTGACGACGCTGGAGTTCGAGAAGAAGCTGATTCGGACGATTGCGGCTTACAAGGTCAATTTGTACTCGCCATACTTCGAGCATACGGCGGCGTATGCGTCGAATCCGCTGATCGCGCCTCCGGGCGGAGGGATCTCCGCGGCGGATGCGGCGGCGCTGGTGGCGTATGCGCGGCCCTACCATGTGACGATCGTGCCGGAGCAGGAGGCGTTTGGGCATCTGCGGAATGCGTTGACGTGGGAGCAATATCAGCCGCTGGCGGAGACTCCGCATGGAGCGGTGCTGGCACCGGGAGTGCCGGGGTCGATTGCGCTGATCAAGCAGGAGTTCGGCGAGCTGGCGGCGGAGTATCCAGGGCCGTTTCTGCATATTGGGGCCGACGAGACGGTCGATTTGGGATTGGGGCAGACGAAGGCGGATGTGGATGCGCGCGGGCTGGCTCCGGTGTATCTGGACTTCATGCAGCAGATCGTGACGGCGTTGAAGCCGCTGAACCGGCGGCTGCTGTTCTGGGGCGATATTGCGCAGGACGCGCCGGACCTGGTGAAGGCGCTGCCGCAGAGCTTCAAGGACTCGACGATTGCGATTGCGTGGGTCTACAACCCGGAGCCGAAGGGCTATGCGAAGTATCTGACACCGTTTACCAATGCGGGGTTTGAGACGTGGGTTTCGCCGAGCGTGAATAACTTCCGGGTGGTGTATCCGGACAACAATAAGGCGCTGGCCAATATTCAGGCGTTTACACGGGACGGGCAGAGGCTCGGGTCGACCGGGCAGTTGAACACGATCTGGAACGACGACGGCGAGGGGCTGATCAATCAGGATTGGTATGGGATTCTGTTTGGCGCGGCGTGCGCGTGGCAGCCGGGCGAGTCGTCGGTGGAGGCATTCGAGCAGAGTTATGGGCAGGTGTTCCATGGCGACATGTCGGGCGCGCTGAACCAGGCGCAACTGGAGTTGATGGCGGCCCATGCGGTGCTGAAGGAACAGGCGATGGTGGGGGATGCGACGAACAATATCTTCTGGCTCGATCCGTGGTCGAAGGATGGGCAGAAAGTTGCCGCGCAGGTGAAGCCGTGGACGCATGATCTGCGGATGCATGCGGAGGCGGCGCTGACTTTGATTGCTCAGGCGCGGGCCGCGGCGGGAATTCGTGGCGCAACATCCCAGGTCTCAGAAGCGAGACCTGGGGCACCCAGTTCTGTGGTGGGGCCGACGATGTATGACGCGGCGAAGTTTGGCGCTGCTTCGAGCGGGCTGCGCGAGCCGGATGCAGTGGACGCGATGGAGCTTGGCGCGCGGAAGATGGATTTCATCGGGTTGAAGTTTCAGCTTGCCGATGAGATGGCGGCGGGGTATGCGCGGGCGTATGCGGCTTCGACCAGTACGGACAAGAAGACCCGCGGAAGCGTGAATCGCGAGCTTTCGGATTTGAATGGCGTGAATGGGCGGATTCAGGATATTCGCAGCGGGTATACGCTGCTGCGGGATTTGTTTGAGTCGGCCTGGCTGCGGTCGAACCGGCCTTACTGGCTGCGGAATGTTCTGGAGCAGTACGACTACACGACGCAGATATGGCTGGCGCGGGCGGACAAGGTGCATAGCGCGCAGAGGCAGTGGTCGGATTCGAAGACGCTGCCGGTGGCGGCGGATCTGGGGATTCCCGCGGTGCAGGCGGCGGCGCAGTGATGGTCGATGCGGCGGTCGTGCTCTGGGGCGTGGTCGCGGCCATCTGGTTTCTTGTCAGCCTGACGCGGATGCTGGCGAGTCATGAGGCGCGGACGATCTGGATCCATCGCCTGCTTCCTCCTGTCGCACTTGGGATGGGAGATTGGGTCGCGGCTTATCTGGGGGTCGGGGTTGCGGTTGTATTTCGGGATCATGGAATGGCCTGTGAGATTCTTTTCGTTCTCCTGGTTCCTCCTCTGATCGCCTGTGGAGTCCATTGGCTGACGATGCGAAAGGGTTGGGAGTCTTAGATGACGACATTTACGGCTCGCCGGCTGCTGACGGTGGAAGGTGCTATCGAGTACCCGGTCGTTCGCGTTGACGTGGATGGCATGATCGCCAGTGTTGAAGCGGGTGAGGTGAATCGCGAGGAGACTACGCTGACTTCGGCGTTTTTCGATGTGCATGTGCATGGCGCGGCGGGACGCGATGTGATGGAGGGGTCGAGTGAGGCGCTGGCGCGGGTTGGGGGATTTCTTGCTACCAAAGGGGTTGCATATTATCTGGCTACGACGGTGACGGCAACGGTCGAGCGGACGCTGCGGGCGCTGGATGGGATTGCTTCTGTGATTGAAGCTGGCGGCGATGGGTTGGGCGCGTGGCCGGTGGGGATTCACCTGGAGGGGCCTTTTATCTCGCATGCGAAGCGTGGGGTGCATCCGGTGGCGGAAATTCAGGAGCCTTCCCTGGAGCTGTTTGAGCGGTTCCAAAAGGCTGCGCGGGGGCATATCAAGCTGATGACGGTTGCGCCGGAGATGCCGGGAGCGCTGGAGTTGATTCGCCATGCGACGGATGCGGGGGTGCGGGTAAGCGTGGGGCACTCGGATGCTACGGCGACGGAGACGCGGGGCGGGTTTGTGGCGGGAGCGACGTCCGCAACGCATACGTTCAATGCGATGCGGAGGCTGGACCATCGCGAGCCGGGGATTGCGGGTGTGGTTCTGGATGCAGAGGAGCTGTTTGCGGAGCTGATCTGCGATGGGATTCATGTGGCTCCGGAGTTTGTGCGGATGTGGCTGCGGGCGAAGGGAGCGACACGCGGGATTCTGGTGACGGATGGGATCTCCGCGACAGGGATGCCGGATGGAGAGTACAGGCTGGGTGAGTTTGCGGTGATGGTGCGCGGCGGGCGGTGTCTGCTGGCGAGTGACCTTGCGAAGGGCGTGGAGACGCTGGCTGGGTCGGTGCTGACGATGGATCGGGCGGTGGAGAATCTGCGGCGGCTTACGGGTGCGGGACTGGGGGGTGCGGTTCGGCTGGCGAGCGCGAATCCGGCGCGAATGCTGGGGATGGATGAGTTGGCGGAGATTGCGGTGGGGCGGGCGGCGAACTTCAATGTGTATTCGTCTGAGGGTGTGTTGGTGAAGACGGTGCTGCGTGGTCGCGCTGTTTAGGGCGAGTGGAGCAAAGACGCAATACAGTCGCTCCAGAATGACGGCCGATTTGTTGGTGGCCTCCGATCTGAGACGATGAAGAAATGCACTCTTCGATTGGGATCGACTTTGGGACGACGAACAGCTCTGTGGCATTGGCGCGTGAGGATGGAAGCGTCGAGATGGTCGAGTTCCCTTCCCTGCGTGGGCTGACGGAGTCGTTCCGGTCGGTGCTTTACCTGGAGCAGGTGAAGGCCGCGGGGCGGACGCAGGTGAAGAGTTTTACCGGGCCGGGGGCGATCGAGGAGTATCTGCGGTCGCATCGGGATGGCGACGAGACGAAGGGGCGGCTGATCCAGTCGCTGAAGTCGTATCTTTCGAGCCGGACGCTGACGGGCACGGAGGTGTTTGGGCGACGGTATTCGCTGGAGGATTTGATCTCGCGGATGCTGGGCGATCTGCGTGCGGCTGCGGAGGCTCGGTTTGGTGCGGTGCGGCGGGTTACGGTGGGGCGGCCGGTGCGTTTTGTGGGGGCGGAGACTGCCGAGGATGACGCGTTTGCGCTGGAGCGGTTGCGTGCGGCATTTGTGCAGGCTGGGTTTGAGACGGTGGAGTTCGAGATGGAGCCGGTGGGGGCGGCTTATGCGTATGAGGCGGGGCTGGAGCGGGATGAGCTGATTTTGATTGGAGATTTTGGTGGTGGGACTAGCGATTTTTCGTTGTTGCGGGTGGGGCCTGAGGCTCGGCGTCTGCGAGTTGCCCAGGCTTCTGGTTCTGAGGCGCTTCCACCCAAAGTTGGTGGCCCTACTCCCCATGTCTCAGAAGCGAGACATGGGGCACCCAGTTTTGTGGCGTACGCGGGGTTGGGGTTGGCGGGGGATGCGTTCGATGCGCGGATTGTCAGGAAGCTGGTTTCGCCGGCGCTGGGCATGGATAGCTACGAGCGGGCGGCGGCTTCGATCAATAGCCCGAAGCTGATTCCGGCGGTGCCGGCGTGGATCTATGCGAATTTGGAGCGGTGGCATTATCTCTCGTTTTTGAAGACGCGGAATGTGGCGGAGATTCTGCGCGGCGCGAAGATGCGGGCGGCGGAGCCGGAGAAGGTGGCGGCGCTGGTGACGCTGATCGAAGAAGATCTGGGGTACCAGCTTCACCAGGCGGTGGAGCGGCTGAAGGTGGCGCTGTCGCGGGAGGAGACAGCGGAGTTCCGGTTTCGCGATGGGAGTATGGAGATTGAAGCGACGGTCACGCGGGCGGAGTTCGAGGGGTGGATTGCGTGGGAGTTGGAGGCGATCGAGCAGTGCGTGGATGGGTTGCTGGCGGCGAGTGGAGTTGCCGCCGGAGAGGTAGATCGGGTGTTTTTGACGGGTGGGACGAGTTTTGTACCGGCGGTGCGGGGAATCTTTGAGCGGCGGTTTGGGGTGGAGCGGGTGCGGACCGGGGATGAGTTTACTTCGGTGGCGCGCGGGTTGGCTTTGCGGGGACTGGAGGTGGAATAACAGCAGGTCCTTTCAGGATGACAAGCAAAAGAACAAGCAAGGGCAAAGGCGTGGTGGTGTAAGCGATTTACATCCCACCCAGTATGTGGGATTAGCCGCGTATGTGGGATTAGCCGCGTATGTGGGATTAGCCGCGTATGTGGGATTAGCCGCGGCGGGCGCGCCAGAGGGCACCTTCGAGGGGGTCGACCGGGGAGTTGTGGACGCGCGCGTTGGGGAGCGAGGCGGCGAGGCGGGTGACCATCGCGGCGCGGACGGAGGGGATCTGCGCGAGGACGCTGCCGGTGTAGGCTACGCCGATCGCTTCGTGGGGGTGGTCCGTGGAGGGGACTGCGATGGGGCCTGGGGTTGTGGGGACTGCGCTGGAGACGGCTCGGCCTTCGGGAGCGGTCATTTTTTGGTAGACGAGGGTGACCTGGTCGGCTAGCTCTTCGCCGGCGCGGTCGAGGACCCCGGCGGCGAGAGTGTCGCCCTGCTCGGCGCAGCGGGCGACGATGGGGACGAGGGTGGAGAAGTCGGGCGCGGGGCGTTGGAGGCTGGAGCGCTGGTTGGCGAAGGCGACGAGTTCGCCGAGGGAGTTGAGGTCCCAGAAGCTCTCGATCTCGCGGAGGAGGCAGGAGGAGGTTTCGGCGAGGCCGATGCGGTCTTGCGCGCGGAGGGCGGCGCGGAGGGCGTGGAGGCCGATCCAGTAGCCGGAGCCCTCGTCGCCGAGGACCGGGCCCCAGCCTCCCGCGCCGAAGAGTTTTCCGGCGGGAGCGCGGCCGATGATGTTGGAGCCGGTGCCTGCGATGACGAGGATGCCGGGGCCACCTTTAAAAGCGGCGTCGAGGGCGATCGCTTCGTCGCCGACGAGGAGGAACTCGCCGGAGACCATGGCGGGAACGATCTGGCGGGCCCAGGCGCGGGCCTCGGGGCTGGAGAGGCCGGCGAGACCGAAGCAGGTGCGGGTGACGGAGCCGAGCGAGATGGAGGCCACGGAGGCGACCTGCTCGAGCATGGCCTGGAGGCGGGCGGTGGCTTCTTCCTCCGAGACGCGCATGAGCTTGACGGTGCCGGTGGAGGCGCGGGCGAGAATGCGGCGCTCGTCGGCGAGCAGGCATTGGGTCTGGGTGCCGCCGGCGTCGATGGCGAGGTAGAGGGGCATGAGGGAATGATATGCCTGCGGGGAGAGGGCAAAGGCTTAACACCGATGACACCGATTGGACCGATCAAAGACAAACAGGACCTTCTTCTTCAGCAGGGATGTGTTGATCGGTGCTTGTCGGTGTCGATCGGTGTTAGGTATTTCTTGATGGGCGGCATCGCTATACTCAGGCAATGCCTTCGCGACTTCATGCGGTTGATCTTGGGGTGGTTGGGATTTACCTGGTTGCGATTACGGCGTTCGGGCTGCAGTTCAGCCGGCGGAGTAAGGCGGCAGGGACGGGACAAGATAAGTCGCTGCGCGGATACTTCCTGGCGAACCGGACAATTCCCTGGTGGGCGATTGCCCTGTCGATTGTGTCGGCGGAGACTTCGACGCTGACGATTATTGGCACGCCGGGGCTGGCGTTTGCGGGGGACTTCGGTTTCTTGCAGATTGTGTTTGGGTACATGCTGGGGCGCGTGGTGGTGGCAGCGCTCTTTCTGCCCAAGTATTTTCAGGGCGAGATGCTGACGGCGTATCAGCTGATTGACCGGCGGTTTGGCAAGACGCTGCATAAGGTGACGGCGGGACTGTTTCTGCTGACGCGAGCGGCGGCGGAGGGAGTTCGGGTGTTTGCGGTTTCGATCGTCGTGGGGATTGCGATTGGGACGGGCGATGTGCTGTCGATTGCGATTATCTCGGCGCTGACGCTGCTGTATACGTTCGAGGGTGGGATGGCGGCAGTGATCTGGACCGATGTGGTGCAGATGGCGATCTACGTTGGCGGGACGATCGTCGCGATTGGGACGCTGGGCGGCCATGTGCCGGGTGGGTGGGCGCAGATTCATGCGGTGGGGGCGGCGGCGGGCAAGTTTCATCTGCTGAACTTTGCGATGAATCTGACGACGACGTATACGTTCTGGGCGGGAGTGCTGGGTGGGACGTTTTTGACGATGGCTTCGCATGGGACCGACCAGTTGATGGTGCAGCGGATGCTGGCGGCGAAGAATCTGAAGGAGTCGCGGGTGGCGCTGCTTTCGAGTGGCGTGGTCATCTTTGTGCAGTTCGCGATGTTCCTGCTGATTGGAGTAGGGTTGTTTGTTTTTTATGGGCTGCATCCAGGGGGGATGGAGGCCGCGCAGGCCGCGGGGGGGAACCGCATCTTTCCGATGTTTATCGTGCAGGAGATGCCGGTGGGGATTGCAGGGCTGCTGGTGGCTGCAATTTTGGCGGCGGCGATGTCGAATTTGAGTGCGGCTTTGAATTCTCTCTCGTCGACTACAGTGGTGGATTTTTATATGGGGTGGAGGCCGGAGGCGGAGGAGCGGGAGAGGATGCTGGTGTCTCGTGCGTCTACCGTAGTGTGGGCGCTGGTGCTGTTTGGGGTGGCGGTGTACTCGGTGAAGGCGGGGGGTAAGGGGAATGTGGTGGAGATTGGGCTATCGATTGCGAGCGTGGCGTATGGGTGTTTGCTGGGGGTGTTCCTGCTGGGGACGCTGACGCGGTACGCTACGCAGGGTGGGGCGATTGTGGGGATGGTGGTTGGGTTTGCGGTGAATCTGGCGCTGTGGCAGTTTCCGGGTAAGGTGCTGTTGTCCGGATGGCTTCGTACGCCGGTGGCGGGCGAGAGTTGGAGCCCTCCGCCAACTATCATTGCCATTCCACGCGTCGCCTTCACCTGGTATGTGCTGATTGGGGCAGTGGTGACGTTTGGAGTCGGGTTGGGGGCTAGTGTCTTGTTGCGGGGGCGGAAGGTGGCGGTTGCGGTGGTGTTGGTTGTGGGATTTGTTCTGACGGGGAAGTTAGTGGCGCAGGAGACGAAGCCCATATCCCAGGGGCTAAAGCCCCGTCTTACACAGCCTCTAATGTCCGGGCTGAAGCCCGGACCTATCTCAGAGGCAAAGGCGGGTGGGATAAGCCCCGTCTCAGAGGCAAAGGCGGGTGGGATAAGCCCCGTCTCAGAGGCAAAAGCGGGCGGGATAGGCCCCGTCTCAGAGGCAAAAGTGGGCGGGATAGGTAGATCGGTGGATGTCTACGCCCTAGTCGCGCAGACAGTGACTAACCCCACGTCAGACGTGAAGCCGTCTGACATGGGGCACCCGGGTTCGGGGGTGGTGGATTTTTCGGGGGTGTCGGCGACGATTAATGGGGCGATTGCGGAGAAGAAGTTGCCGGGGATCGTGGCGGTGGTGGGGCATGGCGGGAGGGTGGTGTTTGAGCAGGCTTATGGAGTGAGAAAGTATGCGGGGGAGCCGGGGGTGGATGGGAAGCCGTCGCCGGCGGAGGCGATGACCCTCGACACGATCTTTGATATGGCTTCGCTGACGAAGTGCCTGGCGACGGCGACGGCGGTGATGCAGCTGGTGGAACAGGGCAAGGTGAATGTGGATGCTCCGGTGGTGAAGTATCTGCCGGAGTTTGGGGTGAATGGGAAGGCGGGGGTGACGGTGCGGGAGTTGCTGACGCACTACTCGGGGCTGCCGCCGGATGTGGATTTGAAGGACGCTTGGGGGTTGGCGAAGCCGGATAAGGCTGAGGGGATTAAGCGGGCGATGGAGGCCAAACTGGAGAGTGTGCCGGGGACGAAGTTTGTTTATTCGGATGTGAACTTCATTACGCTGGGGGCGATTGTTGAGAAGATGAGTGGGGAGCGGCTGGATGTGTATGCTGCGGAGCATATTTTTGGACCGCTGAAGATGATGCATACGCGTTATCTGGCGTTCGATAAGGCTTGCAGTGAGCACCATACGCTTGGGGCTGCGGTGGTCTATTCAGACGAGTCGGAGGATGTTACTTGCTCGACGACCGAGAACTGGAGTGGCGGACTGATTCTGGAGATCGCGCCAACGCAGCACGACAACGAGGGGACGGCGGAGACGAATCCAGACTTCGATCATTTGTTGCGGGGGACGGTGCATGATCCGACTACGCGGCGGATGGGGGGCGTGGCGGGTCATGCGGGGGTGTTCTCGACGGCGCGGGATGTGGCGCTGTTTGCGCAGGCGCTGCTGGACCGGCTGGCGGGGAGGCCTAGCGATTTTCCGCTGAAACGCGAGACGCTGGAGTTGATGACGCGGCCGGAGCAGCCGAAGACGGCGTTGGGTGGGGCGACGGTTTTTACTGCCGATGGGAAGCCGACAATGGGAGTAGCGGCCCGAGGGTTTGGGTGGGATATCAACTCCGCGTTTTCGCGGCCGCGGGGTGAGGTGTTACCGATTGGGAGCTTTGGGCATACGGGGTTTACCGGGACGAGTCTGTGGATGGATCCGGGGAGCGATACGTATGTGGTGCTGCTGGCGAACTCGGTGCATCCGCGGGGGAATGCGGCAATCTCGCCGCTGCGGGGCGTGGTGGCTACGGAGGTGGCGCGGGCGCTGGGGGTCGGTGGCGCTTCTCCCACTCATCGCGATGGGGCTGCGATGAATGGGGCACCTGAGGTTCGTGGCGCTCCTTCCCAGGTCTCAGAATCGAGACCTGGGGCACCCGATGTATCGACCGATTCGCATGTGTTGACGGGGATTGATGTGCTGGAGGCGGATGGGTTTGCGGAGTTGAAGGCAGCGGCGGCGCGGCATGGCGGGAAGCTGCGGGTGGGGTTGTTGACCAATCAGACGGGGCTGGATGCGAAGGGGCGGCGGACGATTGATGTGCTGCGCGGGGCGGGTAACGGGATTGAGTTGAGGACGCTGTTTTCGCCGGAGCATGGGATCTTTGGGGCGAAGGACTCGACAGAGATTGGGACGGAGGTGGATGCGGCTTCGGGGTTGAAGGTGACAGGGCTATATGGGGCGAAGGATGCGGATAAGCGACCGAAGGTGGAGGATCTGAAGGATCTGGATGCGGTGGTAGTGGACCTGCAGGATGCGGGGGTTCGGTTTTATACGTATGAGACGGTGATGGGGTATTTTCTGGAGGCCGATGCCTGTGAGAGAGCGAACACACATGATATGGAAGTGATCGTACTGGACCGGCCTGACTTGATTGGGGGCGAGGCAGTGCAGGGTCCGGTTTCGAACTATGAAAAAGATTCGTATATCAACTACGTCATGCCGGTTCCGGTTCGGCATGGGATGACAATCGGGGAAGTTGCACAATATTTTTCTTCAAAGCCAAATAATTGTCCACTGCGGTTGCGCAACCCGCCGGTTGTCACAAGCGATGATGCGCCGAAGATGCCAGAAGTAAATCCTGCTCCACAGGGCAATCCAGACCCACTAAAGCGTCGAGTGTCGGACAGGCGAGCTCTGGTTGGACACATGATTACGGACCAACTTGCACGTCTTACGGTGGTGCCGATGCAGGGATGGAAGCGGGATGAGTTCTTCGATCAGACGGGAGTGCCTTGGGTGAATCCTTCGCCGAATCTGCGGAGTGTGACCGAGGCTGTGCTGTATCCCGGGGTGGGGTTGATGGATGCTACGAATATGTCGGTGGGGCGCGGGACGGCTATGCCGTTTGAGGTGTTTGGGGCGGGGGTTACGGCGGCTAGTGCGAGTGCTCCGGCGGGGGCGCAGTGGTTCGATGGCAAGGTGGTGGGGGAGTACCTGACGGCGCGGAAGATTCCCGGGGTGAGCTTTAACGCGACGAAGTTTGCGGTGGCGGAAGATGCGAATAAGTATCCGTATCACGGGCAGACGATTGAGGGCGTGAAGATGACGGTGACGGACCGGGTGGCGCTGGATTCGCCGGAGATGGGGATTGAGATTGTGAGCGCGCTGCATCATCTGTATCCGGCGCAGTTCAAGCTGGCGAAGGTGGCGGGGCTGGTGGCGAATACGGAGACGATGGCAGGGCTGGAGCGGGGGGATGATCCGCGGGTGATTGCGGCGGGGTGGGGGGTTGAGTTGGAGAAGTTTAAGGAGAGGCGGGAGCATTATTTGATCTACAAGTGAACGGGTGGACGGGCGATTTACGTCCCACCCATCGCGATGTTGCTGCGATGGATGGGGCACCCGAACAGTGGTGGCTGTGCAGCAGAAAGCAGGTCCTTACAGGATGACAAAGCAAAAGGACAGGCAACGGCAAGGCCGATTCGATTTGAGGTTGGAAAGGGCTTGAGGGTTGCGGTGACGTCGGCCTCGTCGGGGTCGGCTTTCCACCCTTGTGGCTACGGCTTCCACGCCAAGATGACGGCCTTCGTGGAGGAAAATGTACCTTTGGGGCTTCCCTGTTGCGGCTTTATTCACACAGTGTTTTCACATCTGCGTCACAATAGAAGGCCGATAGGTTTTTTGGCCCGAGGAGCGCTCTGCCCATGCCGCGTATCAATTTTCATCAGCAACTGGCTGCATTGAAGGACAAGTTGCTGGCGATGGCGGCACTGTCGCAGCAGGCGCTGGAGTTCTCGGTGGAGGCCTATCTGGCGCGGGATATGGATCTTTGCAACCATGTGCTGGAGATCGAGCAGGCGATCAACGCGGCGGAGACGATGGTGGATGAGATGGCGTACGAGTTGCTGGCGAAGGAGCAGCCGATGGCGATCGATCTGCGATTCATCCTGTCGGTGATCAAGATCAATGGGGACCTGGAGCGGATTGGGGACCAGGCGGCGAATATCGCGGAGCGGGCGCAGTCGATGAAGGATGTGCCGCAGATTTCGCTGCCGATCGACATCGAGGACATGGGAGCGAAGGTCGGGGTGATGATTCGGCGGGCGTTGCAGGCGCTACTGGAAGCGGACGCGAAGATGGCGGAGACCGTGCTGACGATGGACGACGAAGTGGACGCGATGAACAAGGCGGTGCAGGCGGAGCTGGTGGAGGTGATGCAGCAGCACCCGGCGGTGAGCGAGCAGGCGCTGAATGCGATTCTGATCTCGCGGAACCTGGAGCGCGCGGCGGACCATGCGACGAATATCGCGGAGGATGTGATCTTCTGGCTGCGCGGGTCGGATGTGCGGCATAAGTTTTCGCTGGCCGAGGCGGACTGAGGGCAGTTCGCCAGTAGCCTTGACGCAGGCGGCTATCGCGGATTATTCTTAAACGAATGACAACGTGCGATCGCAACCCGGCTGTATGTTATTGCACCTGTTGTTGCGGCGCCGCGCGCCGCTGCTGCTGTCCTGCCTCGTAGAGTCCACTTCACGAAGGCCGTAGACAAGCCGCTTGAGCGCCCACGAAGTTCGTGGGCGGTTTTTATTTATCCAGCCTGTTGCAGGCATATTCCTAAGGATTTTGAAAGACCCTATGAGCGAAACTGCCACACCGCCGCAAGCCGCAAGCCCAGCCGTCAAGGAGACCAAGGCCCAGAGGAACGAGCGTTTGAAGCTCGCAAAGAATCCGTGGGAGGCGTGGGAGGAGGTGCGGCAGTTCGCGCGGGAAGGGCGTGACTCGGTTGTGCCGGAGTGGGCTTCGATCTACTTCAAGTGGTGGGGGATTTATACGCAGGGCGATGGCGTTGGGGTGACGGGCGGTGTCGGCGGCGAAGGCAAGATGAGCGAGTACTTCATGCTGCGGATCGGCATTCCGAACGGGCTGCTGAGCGCGCACCAGCTGCGGGTGATCGGCGGCATCACGAAGAAGTATGCGCGCAACCTGGCGGACATTACGACGCGGCAGAATATTCAACTGCACTGGCTGACGATCGACAGCCTGGTGGCGGTGGTGGATGCGCTGACCGAAATCGGACTGAGCCCCAAGGGCGCGTGCGGCGACGTGATGCGTAACGTGACGGGCTGCCCGCTGGCGGGGCTGCATGCGCATGAGCTGATCGACGCAAGTCCGCTGGCGGTCGAGATCGCGCACAAGCTGACGGCGAACCCGGATTTTTACAATCTGCCGCGCAAGTTTAAAGTTTCGGCGACGGGCTGCCCGGAGTGGTGCTCCTATCCGGAGATCAACGATACGGCGCTGACCGCGATCCAACGCGTGAATGCGGCGGGCGTGGAAGAGGTCGGCTACACGCTGCGGGTCGGCGGCGGGCTCTCGAACGAGCCGCACCTGGGCGTGCGGATTCCGGCGTTCATCCCGCAGGACAAGGCGTACGACGTGATCCATGCGGTCATCACGATCTTCCGCGAGCAGACCGTGCTGCGCGAGAGCCGGACGCATGCACGCATCAAGTACCTGTTCATGAAGTTTGGATGGACGGCGGAGCAGATGCTGGAGGCGATTGAGGCCAAGCTCGGTTACAAACTCGATCCGAGCCCGGTGAGCGAGGATGCGGTTCCGGACGATATTTATCGCGACCACGTGGGCGTGACGCGGCAGAAGCAGGCGGGACTCTCCGCGGTAGGGGCCAGCGTGCTGAATGGGCGGGTTTCGGGCGATCAGTTGATCGAGCTGGCGAATCTGGCTGATGAGTATGGCTCGGGCGAGCTGCGGACGACGATCATGCAGAACATCATTCTGGTGAATGTGCAGAATGCGCGGACGACGGAGCTGGTGCATGCGCTGAACCGGCTGGGATTGCAGGTTGAGGTTTCGCCGTTCTGGCGTGGCGCGATTACATGCACGGGGACGGAGTTCTGCAAGCTGGCGATTGCGGAGACGAAGGCGTTCAGCAAGTGGCTGGTGAGCGAGGTGGAGGACCGGCTGCCGCAGTTCGATCAGCAGATCAAGCTGCATGTGACGGGCTGCACGAACTCCTGCGGGCAGAGCTGGATCGCCGATATCGGGCTTGAAGGCAAGAAGATGAAGAAGGACGGCAAGATGGTCGATGCGTTTTACTTCTGCGTGGGCGGCTCGGTGGGCAAGCATGCGGGGATTGCGCGGCAGATTGGTTATCGCGCGGCTGCGGATGACTGCCCGGAGGCGATTGAGCGGCTGCTGCGTGGGTATCTGGCTCTGCGGACGCCAGGCGAGGACCTGCGCGGCTATTTTGCGCGGACCAGCGATGAGACGTTGCGGGAGCATCTGGCGGGCGCGGTGGTTGCGGCAGTGGAGCGGGATGCTGCTCCGGTGGGCGCGGGGCGTCATGCTCCGGGGGAGTAAGCCGGCATGTCCCTCTTTCCGATCTTTCTGAAGCTGACCGGACGGCCCTGCATCGTGATTGGCGCGGGGAACCTGGCTGAGTCAAAGATCGAATCGTTGCGGGCGGCGAATGCTCGTGTGACGGTGATTGCTCCGAAGGCTCGGGCGCAGATTGTGGAGATGGCGGAGGCGGGTGAGATCGAATGGCTGCAGCGGGAGTATGCGGCGGGCGATCTTGCGGGGCAGTTCCTCGTGGTCGCCGCGACGGATGAGCCTGCAGTGAATCGCGCAGTATTTGCCGAGGCTGAGGCCGCGGGGATTCTGATCAACGCGGTGGACGATCCGCCGTTCTGCGACTTCTACTTCCCTTCCGTGGTGCGGCGGGGCGAGCTGCAGATTGCGATCTCAACCGCGGGGGCTAGCCCGGCGCTGGCGCAGAGACTGCGCAAGGAGATCAACGCGATTCTGCCGCTGGATGCGGGGGACTGGCTGGCGGAGCTGGGGAATCTGCGGCGCGAGGTCTTGCAGATGGAGCCGCTGAATGAGGCTCGCAAGGAGTTGCTGCATCAACTGGCGAGCCGGGAGGTTTGCGGGTTTGACGCATGCCCTTCGCGGCAGATGGCAAGGGCGCATGCGGTGACGAATCCTTTGCCGGTGGGTGGGGTGAACATCTTACATCCCACCCATCGCGATGATGCCGCGATGGATGGGGCATCGAACAGTGAGACCTCACCCAATTTTCGTGGCGACTCTTCCCAGGTCTCAGAAGCGAGACCTGGGGCACCCGAGTTTGAGGGGTGGGACGAGACGATCGGGCCGGTTGAGGGTGAGGCTTGAGCCGCTCGGCAGTTGCGGGGACCGTGTACCTGGTGGGGGCAGGGCCGGGCGATCCGGAGTTGCTGACGCTGCGGGCGCTGCATCTTCTGCAGACGGCGGATGTGGTGCTGCCGGATGATCTTGTGTCCGACGAGGTGCTGGGGCTGGCGTCGCCGTCTGCGCTGGTGGTGCCGGTGGGCAAGCGGTGCGGACAGCCGCGGATTACACAGGCGGAGATCCATGCGCTGATGCTGGAGCATGCTCGTGCGGGGCGGAGCGTGGTGCGGCTGAAGTCGGGCGATCCGCTGGTGTTTGGGCGCGCGGGCGAGGAGATTGCGGCGCTGACGGAGGCGGGAATTGACTTCGAGATTGTGCCGGGGATCTCAGCGGCGTTTGCGGTGGCGGCGGCGTTGAAGACTCCGCTGACGGACCGAAGCTCGGCTTCGAAACTGATCTTCGCGACGGCGCACCATGCGGCGGACAAGCTGGAGCTGACGCCGAAGTGGGAGGGGGCTTTTCCGGCGGATGCGACGCTGGTGATCTATATGCCGGGGCGGCGGTTTCGCGCGCTGGCGGATGAGCTGATTGGTTCGGGAATTGAGGGTGGGACGCCGTGCGTGGCGGTTTCGAAAGCGAGTACGCCGGAGGAACTCGTGTATGCGAGTACGCTGGCGGAGATCGACGACATGAAGGTGGGGCCGGCGCCGGTGGTTCTTTTGATCGGCCGGGCGATTCAGCCGGGGGCGGGTGCGGCTGCTTCAATAGACCATGCAGGGGACGGACAGGGACTCTGAGATGCGGCGGAGCATGTCGGTGGGGTGAACCGGCTTTGCGAGGGTAGTGAAGTCGTGGCCCTGCTTGCGGGCTTCGCTGAGGAGGTCCGCGGTGGCGGCCTGACCCGAGAACAAGAGGACTTTGCAGGATGGGATCAGTTCGCAAAGGGCGATCGCCAGCTCCACCCCCGTCATACCGGGCATGACGACGTCCGAGATCAGAAGCTGCGGGTTGACGATGGAGGCGAGCTCCATCGCTTCCGTGCCGTTGTAGGCGGTGAAGGTTGCGAAGCCGCTCTTGGAGAGGATGATGGCGAGTGTGTCCGCGATCACGCGCTCGTCGTCGACCACCAGCACTACCGGCTTCTTCTCGTTCGGGGTCACCTCGGTATTGCCCAACGGGACTTCAGCGAGAGGAACAACTACAGAGTTCAGGGATGGCGACATGGGAAGTACCTCTGAGATCGAACATAGGCCTGTCTCCGGGATACGGGTTAACTCGTTGGTATACGGTCTTAGGTCTTTTTGAGTTGGCGATTTTCGGTGAGTTTAGATTTTTTTGAAAAATACAGTTGACCGCCGGATGGGTTTGTTACATCATAATCACGTTAGCTTTACGTTAGATCACTTTTCCCTGACGTTATGTGAGGTACGACAAATGGGCGATCGGGAGTCAACACCGGACTTTGGGAAGTTCGAATCGGTTCAGCAGTTAGACGTACCCAAAGGCCGCGATGGCAAGCATAAGCAGATCATTACGCGGCTTCTGGATGACATCAGCAAGCTGAGCGCGGGGACGGCGCTGAAGGTTCCGCTGTCGCAGCTGCCGGACACGAAGGAGAACGTTCGCTCGGCGTTGAGCCGGGCGGCGCGCCATGCGGGAATTCCGCTGGCCACGTCGAGTAGCGAAGATTTTCTGTATATCTGGAAGACGGACGAAGCCGAAGCGGTCTAGCGCGCTGTTCGATCGTTAGTCGCTCAGGCCATCCATCAGTTTTTCCGCAAGGTCGGCAGAGGAGACTCGGTAGGCGCCTACCTCGATTGCGCGGCGCAACGCGTCTACTTTCTCGAATCGCACATGGTTCCCTGCTGCGGCTCGTGAGATGAGCCGGCCCGCAAGGCACACCAGGGCGGGATCTTCTGCGATGGCGTCGGATGCGGTGCAGGGTGTGCCCGAGGGCTGTGCGCGGCGCGTTCCGGTCGCGGAGAGGTTCGGGGGTTGGCGCCAGTCGTCCTGGCCGCCTTCTGATTGAGTGGGATGAATCATGCGGGGACTCCGGTGTTCCTTATCTTGCTGGGCCCGAATTCTTTAGTTCATCATCGGCTTAATTGGGAAGGACTATAGCTCCGTCGCGGAGTTTATTTTGAAGGCGGTTTCATATTGGGCTGCGACGCTGCGCGTCATGCGAGGCCGTGGCGATGCTTGACCAGAACGGCGGCGGCGACGAACAGGAAGAACACGATGGAGACGAAGCCGTTCAGGGTGAAGAATGCGGCGTCCATGCGGCTGAGATCGCCGGGAGAGATGATGGAGTGCTCATAGGCCAGCAACGCGGCGACGAGGGCGATGCCGACCCAGGCGAGCAGGCCAAGCCCGAAGAGATGAATGAGCGAGATGGAGAGCGCGAGCGTCAGCAGATGAAGGATGCGGGCGAGGCGGAAGGCTCCGCGGATTCCGAGCGATGCGGGGAGGCTGTTGAGGCCGGCCTGGCGATCGTGTTCGGCGTCCTGGCAGGCGTAGAGCACGTCGAAACCGCCGACCCAGCAGAGGACGATGAGGGTGAGCACGAGGATGCGGGGATCGAGGCTTCCGCGGATGGCTACCCATGCGGCTGAAGGGGCGATGCCGAGCGCGAGACCGAGGACGAGGTGCGACCAGCGCGTGAAGCGCTTGGCGTAGGAGTAGAGCAGAAGGATGGCGAGGACTGCGGGAGAGCAGAGTAAGGCGAGGCGATTGAGCTGCGAGGCTCCGAGGAAGAAGAGCAGCGAGGCGACGATGGTGAACCAGCCGACGAAGCTGCGGGAGAGCAGGCCTGCGGGGATGGCGCGCATTCTGGTGCGGGGATTGGCGGCGTCGAGGTCGGCGTCGGCCCAGCGGTTGAAGGCCATTCCGGCGGAGCGCGCGGAGACCATGCAGACGACGATCCAGAAGAGTGGCAAGGGACGCGGAATGCCGGATGCGGCGAGGACGGCTCCGGTGAGCGCGAAGGGAAGCGCGAAGATCGAGTGCTCCCACTTGATCATCTCGAGCGTGTTGCGGACCTGTCGCAAGGGGCTCGTGGGGAGTGCGCTCGCACCTGCTGGGGACGTTGCGGACATGCTCGTTTCAGTTTAATGCATCTGGCACGAGCGCGCGCCGCCGCTACATCTTTGCGCGCAGGGGGGTGGTGGAGATAGCAGGGATCATGGGGACTGAGTCTCCGGGCTGATCCTGCATGTAGGTCTTCAGCAACTGGTGGTGGAGGCAGTAGAGGGCGAGTTCGAGACGGTCGGAGACGCCGAGCTTGTCGTACACCTTGCGCAGGTAGTTCTTGATGACCTGCTCAGTGGTGCCGATCTGGTAGGCGATCTCCTTGTTGCGCATGCCGCGGGTGATGCAGGAGATGATGGCGAGCTCTTTTTTGGAGAGCTTGGGCTGAACGCGCGGGCTGGTGAGGTTAGAGGCCTGGGCGCGGTAGGCTTCGATGACCCAGCTGATGGACTGGTTGTCGATCCAGGTCTCGCCGTCGGCGATCTTGCGGACGCACTTGATGAGCAGGTCGGGCGAGATGGAGCGCGGCACGACTCCGCGAACGCCGCGGCGGTAGAGTTCGACGATGTTCGATTCGTCGGTCTCGACGACCTGAACGATGAGCTTGGCGTCGGGTGAGCGCTTGACCAGATCGGGGATGGCGTCGATGGTGCCGGCGATGAGCTGGCCCTCGAGGACGACGACGTCTGTGGGGTAACGCTGGAGGGCAGTGTGGAGATTGGCGAGGTTTTCGGCCTGAGCGACGACGCGAATGTCGTCTTCGAGGGCGAAGACCTTGCGCATGCCGACGCGATAGATGGACTGCGAATCGGCGAGGATGACACGGATGCCGGTGGCAGTGCCGGCCTGTGTCTGGGCTCCTGGCTCAAAGGCCGGAGTGGCGAGTTTTTCGGGATTGGAAGAGGTTTGCATTACGAGGCCTTGAGAGTGTATTCGTCGATTACCGCCGCTGCCATTGATTCTTCTCCGGAATGCTGATGGCGAACGACGCGTCCCATGCAATGGATTGAAACATCGGATTCCCAGCCCATGACCTTTGCGGGCATGTCCATGGTGAACTCGATGTTGCTGCCAACGGTCGGCAGATGATTGGTGACGAACAGAAGCCCGTTCGCAGAGATGTCCTTTGTGGTTGCTTCGACCATTCCGTCTTCGGTTTTAAGGTGAAGCGCGAGGCAGATGGGAAAGCGAACCGCGGTGCGAACGGCGTCTCTCGCGCCCGGTCGTTGCCATTCCGTCATGATGCCTCCTTTGAAGTCTCCAGGGATGGGCCTTCGCAGGCACAGCCATGGTTACCAAAGTTCCGATTCACCTGTTCATTGTGACAGCAATCGTGTGCCGGCACGATGACACGTTTGTGGCATGCTGGGAAAAGGTAACCAACAAGGAAACAGCGAGGCAAGCAGGGGCCTCCATTTTACGAGGCTGGCTCCGGATTTTGTTGGAGAAATGTGTTTATTTCTTCGAGTTCCGCGGAGGCGAGGCGAAAGGTGGTTGCGGAGAAGACGCCGTCGACCTGCTCGGGGCTGCGGCCGCCGACGATGGCGGCGGTAATGGCTGGGTTGGCGAGGGTCCAACCGATGGCGACGACGCCGGCGGAGACGTTGTGGCGAGCGCCTATCTGCTTGAGGAAGTTGGCGATGTTGAGATTACGGGTGAGGTACGGCTCCTGGTAGTTCTTCGCTTTGCGGCGGAAGTCGTCGGCGGGGAAGGCGGCGACGCGCTCTTTGGTCATAGCTCCGGTGAGCAGGCCCGAGTGCTGGGGAGAGTAGTTGATGACACCGATGTCGTTTGCCAGGCAGAAGGGGAGGATTTCGGCTTCGACGGTGCGGTTGATCATGGAGTACGGGGGCTGGAGCGAGGCTATGGGGGCGATGGCGAGGCAGCGCTGCATCTGGGCGACTGAGAAGTTGGAGACGCCAATGTGGCGGACCTTGCCCTCGCGCTGGAGGGCGGCCATTACGGTCCAGGCGGCTTCGACGTCCTTGTCTTCGATGGGCCAGTGGATCTGGTAGAGGTCGATGGTATCGACCTGGAGGCGGCGGAGGGATTCTTCGACTTCGGTGCGGATGTGGAGGAGGGAGCGGGTGATCTCGCGCTTTTCGTTCCAGACCATGCCGCACTTGGTGAAGATGAGGGGCTTTTTGGCGGAGGATTTGACGGCCTTGCCGACGATCTCTTCGGAGTGGCCGAGGCCGTAGACGGCGGCGGTGTCGATCCAGTTGACGCCGAGGTCGATGGCTCTATGGATGGCGGCGATGGAGGCGTTGTCATCCTGGGGACCCCAGGCGTGGGCCCAGCCTCCGCCGCCTACGGCCCAGGCGCCGAAGCCGATGCGGGTGAGCCAGAGATCCGAGGCTCCGAGTTGGGTAAGTTGCATGTCTGGTTCCCTATTCCGGGGGGGGTGCCCCCCTCCCCCCCTATTTTCAGGCAAATATCACCACTGAAACGACTTAGGATGGGGGTACCCCTTCAAATATTACTTTCTAAAGGGGTTAGATGCCAAATATTTGAAAACATGAGGGTTATGCCTCGTTCGGTTTTTGTCCGATTTATACCCTGCTTCTATTCTACTGGATTGGAAATAACTAAACGGCCAACTATTTGTAAAGAAATTGGTGGCGGTAAGGTTCGGATTCTATTTGGGTTTTGGGTGAAGCAGGATTTGAGGCCGCGCAAAGGGGCTTGACAGAAAAATCGGAGCCCGCGTTCCAGGTGGAACAAAAACAAAGGCGAGATGCGGGGGTTCTTCCCCTTCGCTTCAGAATGACAACTTCATAGGCGAGGTCGAATTTCCCCATCTCTGAGAAGCTGTCCAGAAAACTTCGCCCTATATGGGGATGCGATTTTCGAGGCACAGGGAGAGATGGCTTGTCCCAGGGGCTAAAGCCCTGAATTTGTGGTTGCTTTGATGTCCGGGATGAATCCCGGACCTATCTCAGAAGCAAGAGCAACAGCAAGCGCAGAAGCAAGAGCAACAGCAAAGCTCAGAAGCAAGAGCAACAGCAAGCGCAGAAGCAAGAGCAA
>OLLV01000209.1_pt1 | contig 27161 bp, 32 predicted proteins | sample 1604641 | NCBI WGS metagenome assembly OLLV01 (sample SAMEA104055725, study PRJEB20765) | soil metagenome | biome: Arctic tundra; feature: Polygonal ground; material: soil | place: USA | collected 2011-09 | depth 0-0.5 m
CTGTACGCTTTAGCCATCGTTCCTATAGGCTCAAACAACACACTACGATCTGGAAAGAATCAAAAGCTATACCCCAACGCAAAATGCTCTAGCTTAGTTCCCCGGAGGCGGTCCGCCCGGCGGTGGTCCTCCACCCGGACGCGGACCCCGTGGCTTGGGCGTAAAAGCCGGCGGATGCGACTGCCCCTGATGGCACGTCCCGCATGTGACCGGATCGGCGCCATCCGGAACCGAAGCGAGATACTTCGTATTGATGTCCGCCGTCATCCGGATCATGATGCGTGCTGTGTCCTTCTTCGGATTCGCATCGGAGGCGAAGTCCGTGCGCTTGGTCGTTGGGTCCTGCGCATGGCAGAACCCACACTGCACTCCAAGGTCGCCCTCATACTGCCGCATCAGCTTGATCAGGTCCGCCGAAGTGATGTCCTTCGGCAGCGCCTTGATGTTCGTCGGACCGGGACGCGCGGGGGCCTGTCCAGCCGGACCTGCTGCCAGGCAGCTTCCACTAAGGGCAACGGACAACACAACAAGCGAGCTTCGGAAAATTCGAGTCATTCCGCGGTACCTCGGATTGAGATGAGGACTGCCATTTCAAATTCTGATGGCCTGATGAATATACCGGAAACGCACGAACTTCCGCACCCGCAGCGAAAAACCGCACCGAACCTAGTCGGCAATCCCCACATTCGGCACGTCGATGCCCAGCGCGGTCGCCAGCGCGATCTGATGGTCCTGCTCCTGTAGCAGAATCTCCCGGATATGCTCCGCGGTCGCAAACTCGCCCAACTCGTCGCACTGCTTCACCCGCCGCCGATAGTTGCGAATTGTCTCGTTCTCATTGTCCAGATCGAAGCGCAGCATCTCCTCGGCTTTCTCGGAGGTCTTCACCGGCTTCGGCACGGTCGTCGGCATCCCGCCCAGGTAGTCGATCTGGTTGGCAAGGACGATGGCGTGCGCCAGCTCTTCCGTGGCATGGACGGCCAACTCGTCAGCAATGTTCATATACGCCGCGCCTTTCAGCACCTGCGAGTAGTTCACATACGCGATCACCGCCTGGAACTCGCGAGCAAGATCCTCGTTGAGCAGGTCGATCAGCTTCTTGCGGGTGATCGAGCCGGTTGCTTTCGCCTTTTGCGCTGACTTTCCTTTTTGCTTTGCCATCGTCTCTCCGTGCGGATTATGTAATTGGTAACACTATACTGCGATGCGCTCCAGCGCGGGAGGTTGCTAAAGCTCCACCGTCTTCAGCCATTCGCGGAATTCCGGCCCCAGATCGTCCCGCTTCAGCGCGAACTCCACCGTCGCCTTCAGGAACCCCAGCTTGTCCCCCGCATCGTGGCGCTTGCCCTCGTAGTGGAAGCCGTAGACCTTCTCGTGTTGCAGCAGCGCCTTGATGGCGTCTGTCAGTTGCAACTCACCGCCCGCACCCGGCTTCAGAGCCTCAATCATCTCGAAGATGCGCGGCGTCAAAATATAGCGCCCGATAATCGCATTCTGCGACGGAGCCTCTTCGAACTTCGGCTTCTCCACCATCCCCTTCACATCCAGCAGCCTCGGATTCTTCGCATCCGGCGTGCAGTCCAGGCATCCATACGCCGAGATCGCCGGTCCCTCCACCACCTCCGAAGCAAGAATGCTCGACTGCGTCTCGTAAAACGCCTCGACCATCTGCTTCATGCAAGGCACCTTGGCGTCGACGATGTCGTCCGGCAGAAGCACGCAGAACGGCTCATCCCCGATAATCTCCTTCGCCATCAGCACCGCATGGCCGAGACCCAACGGCTCCGGCTGCCGCGTATACACAATCCGCGCCAGCTTCGACACCGACCGCACCACATCCAGCAGCGCCTGCTTGTTCTTCGCCTGCAACGAAGCCTCGAGCTCCGGCGCGGAATCGAAGTGATCCTCCATCGCGCCTTTGTCGCGCCCGGTCACGATGATGATCTCGGTACACCCCGCCGCCACGGCCTCTTCCACGCCATATTGGATCAGCGGCTTGTCGACCAGGCACAACATCTCCTTGGGGATCGACTTCGTCGCGGGCAAAAAACGAGTGCCCAAACCTGCCGCGGGAAAAACAGCCTTGCGAATCTTCTGATAACTCATAGATGAATAAGTCTCACCGTGGTTGATTTACGTTCCAATCCTAACAAACGCCAATTGCACGGACCGACAGGCCGTACCTCTTCCGTTTAACCGGTCAGAAACATCACGGCTCCATTATGCGGGACGCCAAATCCGGAGCAACCAGCCGGAAATGCCGCACGTTATAGGTGTAAATCGCATCCGCGCCAATCTTTCGCGCGCAAGCCATCAGCAACGCATCGTAAATGATGGGGCCGGCCAATTCTTGCTCCGCTGTCGATTCGATAGCGTCAAGTATCTCGTCCGGCGTTAGCGAGACAGTAGCGTACTTTTTCATGACGTGCCGAATAAGCTGGGCAGCGTCACGCGGAGGTACTCCGTAGCCGCGCGGACGATTGGTTAACGTGTTGTAGGTTTCGGCCAGGCTATGCGCTGCGCAAGTACCGCGTCCAGCAGGAATTGAATTTAGTAGGTCACTCGCCACGACATGGTAAGTGTGCCGCGCCACCAACGCTGCGATTAGAATATTGCTGTCGAAAAATGTTATCGGCTCGGCCATTCGCTCATCAACTGCGACTCCCGCTCTTCCCGAGCCTGATCGAGCCAGTTCACGTGATCGGGAGGCAGCGGCCTACCGTGGTCGTAAACCATGGTTTCTTTCTCCAGATACAAGCCAGGAGGACGTGTCTGCAGCAGAATGTAGCTGCCCTCGGAGTCCAGCGTCAACCGTTTGCCAGGCACGAGATGCAACTTCGTTCGGAGTTCCTCCGGTAATCGGATGCGTCCTTCCTCGTCGATTTCGACTTCAGCAATCATGGCAGCAGTTTACACCTCAACCCAGTTTCTTGTTGCCCTACAACACCGGCGACCCATCCCCCAGCATCGCCTTCCGCACCACTTTGATCGGCGCAAACCCCTGCCGCATGAAGTTGTCATGAAAATCCTGGATCGTAAACGCCGACCCCTTCTTCTTCCGATAATCCTCGCGCAGCTTCATGATCTCCAGCTTCCCCAGCGTGTAGTAAAGATAGGTTGCATCGGCCGTCCCACGCTTCGTCTCCACCAGCCCCACCGACGGCGACTGATACCCCTCCTTCACAAAAAAATCCACCGCCTGGTCGATCGTCCACTTGCCTCCCGGCTCGCCCTGGCCCGTATGCAGCTTGATCGAATTGACGAAGCGCGCATCGCGCAACAGCGCGTCCTGCAACTGTCCCAGCCGGATCAGCTTTGCCTGCCGCACCTGCTCCGGCGTCGCCCCCAGTCCCGGAGCGCCGTATCCCTGGTCCAGCATCATCTGCTCGCAGTAGTGCGCCCATCCTTCGATATTCGTGTTCGCGCCCAGCAGCTTGCGGATGTTGCTCGAAAACTTCGGCATCCACAAAAACTGCACATAGTGCCCTGGATACGCCTCATGCACGCTGGTCGAAACGATCGTCCCCACATTGAACTCCGCCATGTGCTCGGCGATATGTTCCTTAGTCCAATCCTTCTCCGGCAGCGTCACGTTGAAGTAGGCCTTCGCCGAGTGCGTCTCGAACGGCCCCGGAGGGTCCATCGACGCCGACGTCGTTGCCCTCATAAAGGGCGGCGTCTCCTCCAGCGTCGGCTGCACGTCGCTCGGAATCGTAATGATGTGATGCTCACGAATAAACGCAATCAGCGAGTCGAAGGTCCCCTGAAACGCATGCAGCAGATCATCCGGCGCAGGATGGATCGTCGCCAGCTCTGCCAGCACCTCCTGCGGAGTCTTCGCCGGGTCCACCTCCTTCGCCACCCGCGCAAACTCCGCCTGGTTCTTGTGCAGGTCGTCCATCGCAATCTGCAGCAATCGATCCAGCGGAACGTCCACCATCTCGTCGTAGCTCAGCTTCTTCTCGAACGTATCCGCCCCCAGCCGAAAGTCCCCATTCGACCTCGGCAGCAGATCCGTCTTCATCCACTCCGCATAGCTCTTCAGCGCGGCAATCACCGCCGCATTCGACTTCGCAAACTCCGCCTTCGCGGCCGCATCGGTCGCCACATCTGTCCCGGAGAAGAACGCGCTCGGCACATCGTTCTCAAAGAAGCTCACATCGCCGTCGATCTGCTCCAGCGCAATCTCGGTAAAGATCTTCGGCGGATTCTTCAGGTTCTTGCGTGCCTCTTCGAGCGCCTTCGGCATCAACTTCTCCCGATCGATCACCGCCCGCAACCGCGTATTCGCCGGAGCATACGGCCGCTCCATAATCACAAACGCCGAATTCGTAATCCCCGAAGAATACGTATCCGGGTTCTTCTCCCATGGCCGGATCACCTCCAGCGTCAACAGCTCCGACCGCACATTCGCAAGCAGGATGTCGCGATCCGCGGCCACCGGCCCATCGAGCGCACTTGGATCGATCGCAGCAAGTTTCTTCTCATACCCGTGCAGCGCGGCAATCTCTTCCTGCACCCCAGCCGCCGAATAGTCCTCCAACTGCGAGTCATACTGGTGCAGCCCTGCCGAGGTCCCGCTCGTCGGCGAAAACTTGAAGTACACATCGGAGAAGAAGTGGTCCGCAAGAAAATGGAACGTCTGCATCGCCCCGTCGGCGGAGAGATTCTGCGCAGGCATCGTTTGGGCACCGGAGCCGAGCAGAAAAACTCCGAGGAGGGCGGCAGTCGCATGCAATCGGCGCGTCATGGCGCAAGTTTACGACACTGCTCGCGGTAGATGCCCGCCTACCGCACCAGATTCCGGACAACCATGAACACCGCAGCCGCCGCCAGCGTCGCATGCATCGCCCGTGTGGGTACTCTAGGCAAGCGAAACTCACCCATTCGCATCGCCCGCCAATACCCCTCCGCTGCAACGCCCAGCCCAAACGGAAGCAGCGCCACGAATAGCGCATTCAGCCGCAATGCCTCCATCAGTTGCCCATGCAGCAACGCCGCCAGCGCACGCGTGGCCCCACATCCCGGGCACTCGATATGCAGGAATTCGTGGACAGGACACGCCGGATAAAAGCCGTACCGCGTCGGCGGCCACACATACAGCATCGCGCACAGCAACAACCCCGCGGCGAGCAAAGCATTGGCCAGCCACCATCGCTGGCCATGCTCTGCCGTGACCCCGCCAATCAAATCGCCGCGCCCCGATACCGCGCCGCCCGCTTCATCTCGTTGATGCGCGAGAAATGATACTGAAAGTACAAACCGCCGAAGAAGAATGTCATGACCCCGCTCAGCGTCAGGCCCACCGGCTCCGGCCCGTTGAAGTGCTCCAGCATGGAGCGCCGCATGTCAAAACGTCCGAGCTCGATCAGGGTGATCACGGCGACAAAGGTCACGAGGCCGAGCGCCCAATACTGGTCCTTCATGTTGCTCTGGACCATCAAAAAAATGCGAAGTGGCACCAGCACAAAATCCAGCGCAATGCCGGCGATATACAGGAAGATGGCTTTGCTGCCCGGATTGACCTTCCGCATCCACGCCGCCTGCACAAAGTCCCACACGATGATAAACAGCCCGCACGTAAAGAACCCGATCAGCAGCACCAGCGCCCAGTGCAGGTTCGGAGGGTCGGGATATGCGGCCATTCCTGCCGGATACGCCGGCACCGCCCCACTCGCGAACGGCGCAACCGCTCCAGTCGCCGGTATCGACTCTCCCAGAACCTGGGCCACGGGCGCCCACTCGGCCATCTCGTCGTCCTTCGCCAGGTCCGTCGGCAGCACATTGCCGCTCGCGACATAGCGCTGCAGGTCCTCCAGCGTATACGGCCCATAGCTCTGGTTATTGCGCGTAACGTGATACAGCATGGCATCGCTCCTTGCCGGCTTCAGGCTCCGGTACAGCAGTCAGTATAGGGGAGAAGTAGATAAGAACACGCAAGCCGCCCCGCCGACAAACTTGCGGCGTTTTGCCGAGCTATCCCGCCTGCACCAGCCGCCCGCTCCGGCTCACGATCGACAGCCGCTCCGTGCTCAGGATCTTCTTCGCCTGTGCCTTCGCGTGGCTCGCCCACGGCCCCACCGGGTCCAGCCGCACGTATGTCAGCCAATGCCGCAACGCACGCCGCCGATGCCCCTGCCGCTCATACGCCAGCGCCAGGTTGTAGTGCGCGTCGGCGTACTGCGGCACCAGCGCAATCGCCCTTTGGTACGCCGCAATTGCATCCGGAAGCCGCTTCAGCTCATCCAGCACATTGCCCAGGTCGAAGAACGCCAGCGCGTACTCCGGGTCGGCCTCGCTGGCCCGCCGATAGTGCTGCTCGGCCAGCTCGAACTCCCGCAGGTTGTAGTGGATCGTCCCCAGGTTGATCGCCGCCGCCGCATGTCTTGGCCGCAGCTTCAGGATCTGCCTGTACAAATCCATCGCCTGCTGCGTCGTCGCGCGGTCCTCTTCCATCTGCACCGCGCGCATAAACATATCCTGAATGTCTACCTGGCCCGCATCGCTGCGCCCGGTCGCCCCCACGACGCACAACTGCCGCTCCCGCGGCCCATCGAAGTCCAGGCAGAGCTGCTGCGTCACCGGATCGACCAGCGTCCCGCCATACCGGAACGTCAGCCTCGACCCGCGCCGCACCGCCGTCGTCTCCATCAGCGGGTTGCCCATCCCCGCGGCCTGCCGCATCGCCTCGACCGACGTGCGAATGCTCTTCGCGGTAATCCGCGTCGCGCGCAACGCACGCAGCGTCCGCAGTTGCCCTAAATCTTCAAAGGAATATTCCTGGTTGGCGGAAATCAATCCCGCCTGCTCCCACGCCGTCAGTTGGCGTGCGCGCAGGTGCAGGATTCTCAGTACGTCTTGACGGCTATATCGGGTCACGGATGGGTTCTCGACAGCACCGTTCACACTGCTCTGGGTACGAGTATCCGCCGCAACCCCCCGCCAATCAAGGGCTTTCACCCAATCTTAAGCAGAATCTCGTGGATATCGCGTACCAAACAAGGTTCCCCACGGGCTCACGTTGAGCCACGGCCCATCACGCCAACTCCACCTCAATCTTCTTCGCCTCGAGATCGAGGCTCACAATCCGGAAGCTCACAATCTGTCCGACACGAACATCCGCCGCCTTCGCAGCCCCCTGCGCCGCGCCGCTCTTCCACTTCGCATTCAGCATCGAAGTCAGCGACGAAAGATCCAGCTTCACCTCGCTCGCCGCCTCCGCCGCCGCGGGAACACTCTTCGCCGCCCTGCACATCGCGCGAACTCCATCGCCCAACTCCGCCGTGCTTGCCTCTCCAGCCTGATCGACGATCCGCCCCGAAACCACATCCCCCACGTTGTGCTCTTCGAGGTACTCATCCAACCCAGTCGGCACCAGTTGCTTCATGCTCAGCTTAATCTGCCGCTTCTCCACGTCCACCCCAAGCACCAGGGCCTTCACCACCGCCCCAACCCGCAGCGCATCCTGCGGATGATTAATGCGCTTCTCCGCGCTGATCTCGCTGACGTGGACCAGCCCTTCAACGCCCTCGGCAAGCTCCACAAAGGCCCCAAACTTCGTCAACCGCGTCACTGGCCCCTCAATCGCGGAGCCCACGGGAAATTTCTGCGGCGCCTCCGTCCACGGATCGCCCAGCGCCTGCTTCAGCCCCAGCGAAATCCGCCGCTCGCCCGGCGACACCGAAAGCACCATCGCCTCGACCGTGTCTCCCTGCTTCAGCAGATCGCTCGGCTTGCGCACCTTCTTGATCCACGACATCTCCGACACATGGATCAGCCCTTCGATCCCCGGCTCCAGCTCCACAAATGCCCCAAAGTCCATCAGCCGCGAGACCGTGCCTGTAATCCGCTGCCCCACCTCATACCGCTCCGTCGCCGAATCCCAAGGCTCCGGCTGTAGTTGTTTCAGCCCCAGCGAGATGCGCTTCGTCGCTGCCTCAATCTTCAGAATCTTTACCTCAACCTGCTGCCCCACCGAGAGCACATCCTCCGGATTGTCCACCCGGCTCCACGCGATATCGCTCACATGCAGCAATCCATCCATCCCGCCCAGATCCACAAATGCCCCATACGCCGCCAGGCTGCGCACCGTCCCGCTGACGATGTCGCCCTCCTTCATCGCGCCATATCGCTCCGCCTGCACGGCCAGCGCCTGCTCTTCCAGCACCACGCGCCGATCCACCACCACATCGTCGTCCGCCTCGTCCAGCTTGGTGATCCGGCAGGTAATCTCCTGCCCCACCAGCTTCTCCATCTCGGCCGCATCGCGAACTCCGCTGCGCGAGGCCGGCATAAACGCCCGCACTCCCACATCGACGCTGAACCCACCCTTCACCATCGCCGTCACGGTCCCCGCAATGGCGGCCTTCTGCTCAAACGCCTCTTCCAGCGACGACCAATCCTTCACCGGCGCAATCTTCACCAGCGAGAGGCTGTAATATCTCTCCTCATTGCGCCCCTTCTCCGAGACGGAAAACGTATCGCCCACCGAAACCGCATCGGCATTATTCTCAAACGCCGTCCGCGGCAGCACTCCCTCGGTCTTGTACCCAATATCCAGGTACAGCGAGTCGGCAGTGATCGAAACCACGGTCCCCTGCAGTTGTTTCGGACCATCGTCGCTCTGCCGCACATGGCTTCGCTCAAACTGCGAAAGCTGCTCACCAAACGATTCGGTGGATTCGTCTGTGGTTGCAACTGGAACTTCAACTTCGGAGGGGGAGTCTGAGATGTTTTTATCGGTCATGGGTGCCTGGTTGTCTACTTATTCTGGCACGATTCCCCTATTCCCCGACAGGGCCACCCTCCACGAAGATCTGTGGACGAGGCCGATTCGCCACATCCTCCTGCCTTTTCAGCAACTCCACCCACTCCCGCACCTCATCGCGAAGCGCCGCCACGGCAACGCCCTCAAACGCAGCCGGATAAGCCTCCAGCCGCCGCAGCGCCCGCCGCAGCAGGGAAGCAGCCCCCCGCACATTCCCTCGCTGAAGATGATGAAACGCAGCCGCCACCTGGATCAGCGACTGCAAAAAGGTCTTCTCCGGCTCCTCGCACCCCAGCCACACCAGCTCCCAGTGCTCATGCGCCGCAAAGAACTCCTCGCGGCGATAGCAACCCAGCCCCTCGGCAAGCTCCCCGCAGCTCCAATCGAACGTCATCGACTGACAGTATGCCTCAGGCCCCGGGGCCGTTTCAGCTGTCTCGGAAAATTAAGGGAAGGGGAAATGGAGCCGATGAGCGGAGTTGAACCGCTGACCTACTGATTACGAATCCTTGAAGATGCCATTCTAAAGAACTTACGCCAAATGCTACTGATTGCGCTTCATTTGCTGCAAATAGCTACTGGCGAAGGGCTTAGAAACGATTCGAGGGCAATCCGTAGCAATCGGTAGGGAATGGTAGTCCCCACAAAATCCCCACAGTGAAGGGGCGAAGAGAAAGAGGCAATCATGGACGCTATGGGAATGATGCTTGTAATCGGAGTTGTGATCGGAATGGGCTTCGCGGCGAAGGATCAAAGCATCACGGGAACACTCGCGACGGCGGCGGGCGGAATCATCGGCATAGGCAGCCTGATAGTGGTGCAACGCCTCGATACGCCGGGCCTGCTGTTCGGGTTCTTTGCGTGGCTTGGCATCGCGATAGGCATGGCCGTGGGCCTCATGGCGCTATTCACTATCGGCGTGTATGTGTGGGGGATTTTGCGGATTGCGAAGGACGTGGCGGGCCGGTCGTGGGGATGGGCGGGGCGGAGGGTGCGGGGAGTGTTCTAAGCGGGGGATGGATCGGGGAAGGTACAGAGGGGAGAGCCTACCGGGTGACGGTAGGCTTTTTCTTTGCGTGATCGCAATCTATCGGCGGTCTGGCCACGGCTCAGTATCGGCGTCTTCCGTCACAAGGATCGTGGCTTGTATGTCAATCGGATTGTCCATGTAGTACGCAACATCCTTGACTCTTAGGTAGTGGGTTGTCACAGGTGCGCCGCCGATACCGTACTGCATAATGAGGCGCTCACCAATGCGGGGCAAGTATCCGACCTCATGGTCTTGTTTGTTTCCGATTTCATCCACAATACGGATCATCATGGGGGAGAGGCTATCACGCTCTGTTGTTGGAAACAGGGCCGAATACCGCGTAGCTGCCCCGTGGCGGATTTAGGGGTACTAGGAGACGCGGGGGACGCCAGCGGTTCACTGTGCCTCAACCTAGCTCGGCGGCGGGGTGGATTTTTAGGGGTGGGGCGACACTCAAGACATGACCAATCGCATATCCATCGAATGTTCGGAGCTTGACGACTTTGAGTTAGAAGACATGAAGCGGCATTTGATCGCTGACGGCGGGATTGAGGATGTAGTGTTAGCGCCGGTCGAATGGAAACCTATTCCTCCAGGCGGCAAGATAGATATTCAAGCAAGCGCCGCGCCGTTTTTCATCGTCGTCAAGTTGGCCCATGACCATTGGAAAATACTAGCCGCTGGGCTTGGTGGAAAGCTTGCCGATGACGCGCACGACTATGTGAGAGGGCGATTGAAAGAGTGGTCTAAGAACCGTGCAGACCGCTACGAAACTCGCATACTCCACGGCCCGAACGGTGATGTAGTGAAGGTCTTCAAGGTAAGGAAAAAACTCTAGTGGAGATGACCCGTCGCCGGTTTCTGCTGACGGGTCATTCCAGGGGAGGGCCGGGGTTACTGCCCGCCGAAGGCGTGGCGGACGGCTTCGATTCCAGCGCCCAAGCTGCCCGCACCGATGGCGGTCTTTATCCCATTGCCGAACGTCTTCACACGGGCCGCGACACGCTGCTCTGCGAGATGAGCTTCGTCCACATGCTGTAGCAAGGCGTCAGCGTTTTCCTGTCCGATGGCTTGTGCCAACCGTCCACGATCTGCCAACTTGTTTAGGCGTGGGAACAGCTTCCCCGTGTTGACGGTCTCAGGCGTGTTGCTTGCTGCGTTCGCAAGCTCGGGCCGAAGGCCGTTGACCGATGCGCGAATCTGATTGGAGAGGTCGGTCAATGCGCTTCCCTGTTTGAACGTCGCGTCTGCTTTGTCCAGTAGTCCAGGGTCAAGGCCCGCATCTTTCAGCTTTTGCATCGCAACATCGCGGGCCGCGACGATGGCGGCCTTACGCCGGGCAAGCTCCGGTGTGTCGTCGGGGTGTACGCCGAAGGTCTGCTCGAATGATTCTGTGGGCCGTGCGCCGCGTGGTGCGTCCGCGCCTTCTATCGAGTTCGCAATCTCATCTTGCACGGCTTCAAGCTGTTCGCGGAATCGCTGAATGCGTCCGCCTGTGACGGTATCGAGCGAGTCATACATCGCGCCCGCCTTCGCCTTCAAGTTGGCGCCTAGCGCATTCGCAGCATCGCGCAGCGAGGGCGTATCGGTCACGGCAGTGTCTACGCCCGCCGCGTCCGCTGTCTTCGCAAGGATGTTGCGGACGCTGTTTTGCAATCCGTCCTGTACGACTTTGGATGAGAAGTACCCGCGATATATCGAAGGGACATGCAACGCCGTTTCGACCGCGCCAGTAGCAAGCGCACCCGCACCGCCCTGCACAGCGGCCTGTGTTGCATCGCCGGTCTTGACGCCGGTGGAGATGCCTTGCACGGTTCCTTGACGTATGGCGTTCGCACCGATTTCAAAGGCCCGCATCGCGAGTGGTGACGACTCCAGGGCCGATGCAATCTTGGAGAACTTCAGGAACTTGTCACCCATCGAAAGACCCTTGAGCAGTTCATCTCCACTCAGGAACTCCGCCATTGTTTCGGTCGTCTGCCCGGTGGCGCTGAGGCCGGGATTCTCTCTGTTCTGCTGTGCGAGTTCGGCGGCTCTCGCAGTCAGCGTTGCGTGTGGGAGATGCACTAGGTCTGCCACACCGTTCATTGTGCCGAGTACGCCAGTACCGATGCCCGCACCCAATGCGTTCACACGCTTGGCTGCATTCAGCAAAGGATTGCCGTTCGGGTCGATGTGCATACTGTCGGGGATGGGGACAGACGGCGTTGTGCCGGCGCTCATCTGGTAGAAGGCCGAACTCAGCAAGCCGTTGCGCGGCATGTTCAATCATGGCCGCGTCGATAATATGCAGCCCATTGCGCTCTTCCAGGTAATCGAAAATCGCCTTGCGGTTCGCTTCACTTTCCCAATAAACGGTGGTCATGTCTTTCCACTTGTGAAACTCGCGCACCGCAAGTTCCGACGCCTGAGCTTTCGTCATGGAGATGTTCGCAAGCTCAGGCGTGATGTACACCTGATCGTCTTTCAACGTGGCCACGCGCTCACGCATGATGCTGTGGAGTTTCGCGTAGTTGGCGTCGAAGGTCGCTTGGGCTTCGCGGATCGGGCGTTCCCGTTCTTCGCGTTCGGCGTCTTCGCGGGCTGCCTCTTCCTCACGCCATGCCTGTACCGCTAGTCTGTCTCTCTCACTGGCCATTTTGTTCTCTCCTCTGTCGTTGCCTATCCAGGCCGTTCAAGTAGTGGCGTAGCGCCTCTGGGTCTGTGGGCAGTATCACTGCGGGTTGTGCCGGTCGTGGGGCGTCCTCGATATATCGCCGTGCGGACTCGGAATCTGCCGAGCGCGTGGCGGCGGTGTGTATGCGAACCGCGCCCATCGAAGGCGAAGGCGCAATCTCCGCACGACCACACGAAAGATTCCTGCATCGTGGGTTCGTCGTGAGGTTGGCATGTCCTTCGCCATCCCAGCGTGTCCCGCACTGTTGGCAGCGTATGGCGTACCGTGGCGGGCGAAGGCTTGTCAGTCTCTCGACACTCAGAGTGCCGACTGTACGGCCCTCAAGGGATACGAATGTCGTTTCTCGAATGCTCATGCGCTCACTCTCGCGCATATTCCGTTGGGGCTGTTCGTGGCGAGATAAAACGAGTCCCGAACTTCCCTCATGCACTGGAATAAAGACTTCAGGTCATCCACTCCCGCGTTGGCGTGGTATGCCTTTTGCAGTTCCATACAGGCTTGCGGTTCTGCGAACTCAAACACGCATGACCTCACGCCAACCTTGCGAGTCGCAACCCATAAATCTGGCCGAACGAACGCAAGAAACGCCGCTGTTTCGCTTGATTTTGTGAGGAATAAGTTGTCGGTCACTATGCTCCATTCACCAAAATGCCACGCGGTACATTCACTGAAATCTCAAAGTCATCGCTCACCGTCAAACCGTTTACTTGGATCGTCGCGCGAAGGATCGGCTGCCAGTTGTGCGCGTTCGCGTTATAAACAAGTGCCGCGCCGCCGTCGAGAAACGGACTAGCTATGGGGATGCCTTGAATGCCGGTGACCGTGACTGTTGCGTTGCCTGCCGTGGACGTGACATCGCCAATCAGCGGGTAGATACTAGCGCCCCCGCCTCCTACGATTTCCCTGTTCAAACTACCGCCTTCGGTAGAAGCTCTTCGCGATTGATCGGAAAGGCCATGCGTCCGGCTGCTGAGTTCAAAGTCTCAAGTCCGATATATCCGGGCTTCGACGGTAGTAACGCGGAGGGACGGTCATGGCCGCACTTGAGGAGCACGATGACATCTTCTTTCAAGTTGCCGGAAAGGATCGGGCGCAAATCGTTGCACTCGGGACAAAGCAGTCTGATCTTCATGCCGCCCGCCGTTCCGCGCTGCTACGGCGCATGGGTGCTGCGAAATACAGGTGCGGCTCTAGGCCACGCGATGCGAAGATTTTCCCGCATCGGTCGGACACTTCAGCCGAGAGTTTGGCGTCTACGGGTTCGTCATTCAGGATCGCGAGTACGGTGCTATGCAGCTCCGGCGTGTTCCGAAGGGCGAACTCGATGCCGTGTTCCACATCGACCTGAAAGTCGATGCTTACGGGGTTCAAAGACTTGCTGCGGGGTTGGCTTTCGTCAAGATTGATCGCCTGAAGCGGATGCTTGAATGCGACCGATAAATATGCTTCGATGGCCGAGCTGAATGCGCGGTGATGGGCGGCGGTGCGGGCGCGGTTCTCTACGCGCGTGGTATTTGAATCACTCAAGGTTCCCCTTTCGTATGGGATGGGCGGAGCTGTCGCTTGCTAACCGACCGGACGCGGTGCGACGAAACTGAAGGTCGGATTGTTGTACACGCTCACCGCGCCTAGCGGCGAATCAGTGACCGTAACGGCTACATCGCAAGTCAGACCGCCATAGCTCACGCCGATGGTCGCATTGCCGACTGCAACGGCGGTCACGACACCATTTGAATCTACAGTTGCAAAAGGCGTGTTGCTGCTTACGAAGGTGAAGGCGCTGCTAGGCTGTTGCACATTTGAATCCACGTCTAGCAGGGCGGGAAGGACACGGGCCGTCCCTCCAGGGGGAAGGAAGATGATGCTGGTCGAAGAAATAACCTGATTCGCGGTTGCGAGTAGGCGGGTGGGCGTTGACATTATGGAATCCTCAAGGTCGTGCGTGTGTTATGTCCCCAGCCCGCACGGATAGCGTACGCATCGGGCCGGGTGACAGTGGGTGGCGTTTCCGCCGCTCTATAAAGAGAGAGCGCACACGTTTTTGTTGGGGGACACGACGCCGTAGTAGCTGGCGTCGTCGCGCGTGGATGTCCAGCACGGGCGGCAGATGCTCTCCGCACTTTGGTTCCGACTCGATAGCACAGCGGCGCACTTCACACAGCGGCGCTTTACAGTTGGTACAGGTGCGGTCTCGTCTTCCGGCTTGGCTTTGCGCTTATAGCTCTTTCGCTGGTCCGTGAGAATGAACCGCGTAAAAATGTCCTCGTCCGGTAGTTGCTGCAACGATTCCAGGTCTATAAACTCATCGTTTGTGATGTGCGTCGCTCGATCCTCAAGACGTAGAGACTTCCACGCCATAGCCGTGAATCGTGCCCGCCCTCTGAGGCGCTGTGCGGTAGAAGCGGCGCTCGGTTCCGTGAGTTCGTCCATCATCCCGGCAATATCGAACCACGCATCTATGCACAGCGACCGCACAAGTTCCTCGCTGGCGTGACCTGTATCGTCATTGATGCCGAGGTCGGAGCATGACTGCAAGACATCCCATACGCCCGCCTTCACTGCCTGCTGAAACTCCGGCGTGGCGTACCACTGGATAAAAGTTTCAGTGTTGGACTCTGCATTCAGCACCCATGCCGATGCCCAAGTGAACAGGGCGTCAGCGTCCTCCGGCCCGTCGTATCTATCGAGGTTGTACATCACCTGCCAAGCGACGGCGGGATGAACGACACACAGATTTGTCAGCGCCGGTTGTAGAGGCTTCGCGAGTTCGGTGAGGCGGGCGATACGCGACACCCACTCCGCTGCCCATTGCAGATAATCGGGTCGGTTACGGCTCCCTGAGTAGTTATATTTATGACCTTCAAAAAGATCTTCAATCCGTTCGCCATCGTAGTAATCCACTGGTGCGGCGTCGTAGATTGCCTCTCTAATATGCGCGATGAAGTTGGGCAGCTTGGGACTTTTGATGCAAGTCCGAATGAAGTTGCGGTGTTTGGTCTGGTCTGCTGTGAGTTTGTTTGATGGTTCGGTGCTATCAACACCCTGCGTTTGGTCGTGGTTCACATTCCCTCTCATAAGGATTCCCGCTGTATCCGGGGGCGGTGCCCGTGGTGCATGGTGCCGTGGTGCCGTTACCTAAACGAAAAACACGATGTGGGGTGGGGGGTCGGATTTCGGATTTATTTGCGGGAGGATCGGCGGGAATATGCGGGCAGGATCGGGCCGCGTCGCACCGCCCCGCGCCCAAAGACCCTACCGGAACCCTCCGGCCCGGCCTCCGAGCGGGACTCCTAAGAGACTCCTTTTTCCATAGGGTACCTTCGGATTTCTCCACGCGGCGGCGGGGGATGGCATCACGATTGCACAGCGGGGCGCATGGCGCGGGCGTGTTGCCGGTCTGACACCGACGCTGTAAAAAGTAGGATGGTCACCCTCCGCCCTGCTCGAAAATAGCTGTTGCGTTCGGCCTCATGGTCTGTTACAACTGTATCTACGTTCGTCGGTACAAACGTAACAAGGGGGATTCAGTCATGGCACACGGCAAGTTTGTATCGTATCTGCGGGTTTCGACCGCACGGCAAGGCGTCAGCGGTCTTGGCCTTGAAGCGCAACGCGCCGCTGTCCAGGCTCACCTAAACGGCGGCGCGTGGAAGATTGTTGCTGAGACCGTGGAAGTCGAGACCGGCAAAGACAACGCCCGGCCCGAACTGGCGAAGGCTATGCGCCTATGCAGGCTGCACGGTGCAACCCTGTTGGTGGCGAAGCTCGATAGACTCAGCCGCAACGTCGCATTCATCTCGAAACTGATGGAAGAGAAGGTCAAGTTCTGTGCGGCGGATATGCCAGAGGCGGACGAAACCCACCTGCACATGATGAGCGTGTTTGCCCAACATGAGGCCCGGATGATTTCGACACGCACCATCGCCGCACTCAAGGCTAAGAAGGCGCGTGGGGCGGTTCTAGGCGGGCGGCGGGTATCTGCAAAGCGATGGGCGGGCATCGCAGCCGAAGGCCGCAAGGCAAGCATCCTCAGCCGCACCCACCAGAGCGCGGGATGGGCAACCGACGTGCAAGGCATCATCAAAGACATTCAGGCCGAAGGCGCGGCCACTCTGCGCGAGATAGCGGCGGCGCTGAATGACAGGGGCATCCCCACGGCGAAGGGCGGCGAGTGGTCTGCCACTCAGGTTATGCGGGTGGTGAACCGGGCATAGCCTCACGGTCACGACCGACACACCGGCCCTTGCTACGGCGAGGGCTTTTTCACATCTGACACTGGCTATGTATTTCACTACATAGGGTACTGACGTGATTGTGTGCGAGTGATGCTTTTGGATCGGATTTCGGATGGCAGCGCCGTGTGGGTGGGATTTGGGCCGGGTCAGAGGGTGGAACGTCCTTCGGATCGGAAAGCGAAACGTACGGCGTACGAATGGAAGGACAGGGATAGGTCTATAGGGCTTCTCTCGTACACCCATCCCCAAGACGGCCACGCAATCGACTGTAGAAAGTTTTCAGGCGTCAGAGGAAGGGACGCGGCGGCGTCACCCGCTATGTGGTAGCCCGCCATCCTCATCATTGGAAGGCATGGCCCGCGCTTTGGACAGCGTGGCGTATAGCAGGGCGGCGGAGTAGTGGGCAGTCTGACCGTCTGCAAACGAGACGACCGCGCCATTGTCTAGGCGGTCTAGGGAGATGATGCGAGGCTCGGCTTTGGCATCCATGCTGGATTCTGACATGGAAGGGAGGGGCCGGTCTGTCTGACGGTCAACGCAGCGGCGGGGCGACGATAACGCCCGGCTCAAGTCTGCTCGAAAATAAATCCGAGCTAAGGCCCCAATCGTTTCGAGATGCGGGGTACAGTCATGGGCGAGTGAGGTTTTACGATGGCAAGTTTCAAGTTCCTACTCGATAACGATGTTCGACACCTAGCCTCATGCTTCCCCGCAAAGCAGACGTGTCAGCTAGAAGACGTTGGGCTGAAGCCGTCCGCGACGGATGATGAGGTAGTTGCGGCGGCGTCTCAAAGCGGCCACATCATCGTCACGAACAACCGGCGCGATTTCGAGCATGAGGTCGATAGCCGGATCGCGCAAAGCTCCAAAAAGGACGGCGGCTGTACACAGGTGCATGGCTTGATTATCGTGCTACCCTCCGAGCGCCTGAAGCAAGAGCAGGCCATCGCAAAGGCCGCGAAGAGCCTGCGTTTCGAGGGCAAGGCTATCGGTTGGAAAGACGTTGGTGAGCGATGCCTCAAGGTCGTGATTGAGGACTCAGGCCGTGCGACCGTGAGTAAGCTGGCGCGTTGTCCCACTTGCTCGTTTGCGGACAGCAGAGAGGATTAGACCTGAAGCGCACCGCGTACGCCTAGCGACCGGCGAACACTTCCAACGGTCATGCGCCGCCGTAATACGCTTTGTGCAACTTCAGCACGGCGCGGACGTGCGCGGAGGAGACGGTTTTGTTTGTGTCCAGGGAGTAGGCGACTGACTCGATTGTGTCGGACACACACGCAAGGGAGACGATCCGCCGCGCCTGCTGATACATCGCCGCTCTCCAGGTGAGGAAGTCGGGCGGCGCTACTCGCAACTGTGGGTACAGAAACGCCACGGTCTGCTCATCAAAGCCGTAGTGAATCTCAGGGGCTTCCTCATCCCGGCCCTGTCGGTTGATTTCGGCCCGCGCTGCTAGTCCGACAATGGCCGTCGTGGTCAACTGCCTGTCTGACTCTCTCTCGATTCGAGCATCCATCTGCTGATCGGTGAGAGGTAGGTATGTGCGGGTCTTGCGGTCATAGGCAGGACTCCGAACACTGATGCTCTGCCTCTGACGGGGAACGATGCGGCCACCTATCTTTGTTCCGTTCAAGACTCCATGTTTGATGGTCACGGATGAGAACGGAAAGCGCAGATGCGCGGCCACGACCGCATGGGCTGCCTCATGCGTAGCGGCGCAACTTGCCCTATCCTCGCTCACTGAATCATGCTCCCCGATTCGCCCGGTTCCGCTGCAATCACGGTGTCTATCAGGTTCTGCGCGTCCGACTGGCGCACGAATACGCGACGGCCCATCTTCACATACGGGATGCGCTTATTCAGAATCCACGCGCGGATCGTGGATTGTTTGAGTCGCAACATCTCCGCCGTCTCGCTCACGTTCAATAGCTGCCTTTGCTCCATCTGCTCTCCTCTGCTTTCGATTTGTGCTTGGTTACTGTCCATAACGTGATACTATTACCGAGTACGTTGCTGTTGGGTAATAACTTTAGGAGATTGATTTTGAGCAAGTTGGGTAATGACAAGAAACGCGAGTGGTCACGCCAGATATGGGAGTTGGCAGTCGAGTACGCCAACGCGCCCTCTGGCGATGAGTGCGCCCGCGCGTTCGTCCCGCTTGTGAATGCCGGGATGCAATGGATCGGCGCTGAAGGCGTAGGCAAGCACGGAAACTTGAATGCCCTTGCCGTGTGTTTCGACATTGAAGAGAGCGCGGGCGTCGGACAGCTTGCAGCGTTGGCGGCGAACTATCAGCCGAAGATGCGAGAGTTGATGACGTGGCTTTCCGACCCGCTGAAGTATCGCGCCCTCGCCAATCAGTGTGCGTACTTCCTCACGGTGTCCGGCGCTGACATTCAAGAGTTGTGGGAATCGACTCCGAAATACAAAGCGGGCCAACCGCTGCTCACTGCCTCACCAGAGGCGTTGCATTCGGTTATCTCTCCCGTGTGCCGGTTTTTCAAAGACCAGATTGATTTGCACGACCGTGGCGGCGAAGCTCTCCGGTCTGCACTGCCCATAGCGTTGTGTGACCGTCCAGGGTGCGGGAGGTTCCGCATCGTCAAGGTGAGCCGGGACGCGGCGCATGTGTTCTGCTCGAATCTCTGCAAGGCGACGTTCCACCAGGCAGCGAAGACCAAAGATGCCAAGGCGGATTACATGCGGGAGTACCGTGGCACGGTAGACCGGAACAAACCGAAGGTCAAGGCGAAGACGAAAGGCGGGAAGTGATGAGCACATACAAACGCGGCACAGTGTACTGGTATGAGTTTGAGTTCAAGGGTGAGCGGGTGAGGGAATCGACCTATCAGGGGAATGGCAAAGTCGCCCTCAACATGCAAGCGGCGCATCGGGCGCGGCTGGTCACTCAGAGCCAAGCGCGGGACGCGGCGCGTGAGCGGCTGGACTGTGCCGAAGTGTTGACGTGCCATGAGTGCGAAAAGCTATTCAACGCTGACAAGGCCGTGAGGAAGGAAGACACCACATTCTGTTCCGCGAAGTGTGTTGGGGTGTGGGGCAAAGCCCGGTCTATGCCCACGCTCAAGGGCTTTTTAGATGACCGCTTCGTACCGGCTGCCAAGGTCACGCACAAGGCGAAGCCGAAGACATACATCTACTATCGGCAAGGCGCGGCGATGCTCAAGCGTTCCAAGCTCTCAGAGATTCGGTTGGATGAGTTGACCGGCGAACATGCCGGACAGTTTGAGGCGGAGTTCGGCCATCTGTCCCCGAGCGGGATAAACATGGGCCTTCGGACTCTCCGCCGCGCCCTCAACCTCGCCTACCAGTGGGGACAGATTGAGCGGCCCGTCAAGGTTGCCCTCGCCAAAGGAGAGAACCAACGTGACCGGGTACTGACTGAAGACGAACTCACGGCGTACCTGCCCGCCTGCCCTCAACCGTGGCGCGATGCGGCCACGATGATTGCAGAGGAAGGCATGAGGCCGGGTGAGGTCGTGGTGGTGCGCTGGGAACACCTGTTCATGGGAGACGATACCGGCCTGATTCGGGTTGTGGATGGCAAGTCGAAGGCAGCGAAGCGCATCCTCCCGATGACCCCGGTAGTCCTCGCCATGCTCAAGGCCCGCTGGGAAGCCCAAGGAAAGCCCGCCACGGGCTTTGTGTTCGCGTCTGAGTCCAAGGCCGGGCATATCGGAGAGCAGAACATAAAGCGATACCACGCGGCGGCGCTAGAGGCTTCCAAGGTCGCACCGTTCGTTCCGTACTGTTTACGCCACACGGCCCTAACGCGGATCGCGGCGGCGGCGGGCGGTGATCCGTTTTCAGTGGCGCGGATCGCCGGTCACAGCAGCATCACCATCTCGCAAAAGTACGTCCACCCAGAGGCGGAAACGATTGAACAGGTCTTCGCGAAGCTGAGTCTGGCGAACGCTGCGAGGAAAGAACTACTACCAGAATCCCCCACAGTCGGGGAGGGTGAAATCATGGTCTTGGAAGGGGTGGTGCTAAGTGGATGATTAGAAGGGAGTAAATGGAGCCGATGAGCGGAGTTGAACCGCTGACCTACTGATTACGAATCAGTTGCTCTACCAACTGAGCTACATCGGCCTGCCTCAGCCATTCTACCGGCTAATCACACGCCGCGCAAAAGCCTCTTTCATTGCATCGGCACAAACTTCCCCGCGCACGAGTAGGGCTTCATCTCCTTGGGCGTATCCACCCAGACTGCCTTTACCTCTGCATTCCCATCCAGTTTCGCGAAGGGAATATTCGATCCAACGCTCACTACATCCAGAAACTTCACGTGAACCAGCGCTGGCTTGATCCCCTCAACATTTACATTCTTCAACTCCACCTGCGTCCGGTGCGCCTCATCGTACCCAGCCAGCAGCACATCGCCCGGCGTCATGTCCGTCACGTTCTCGATCGTGATCTTCTTGTAGTCCGGAATCCGCGTCCCGGTAAATCCCGGGTCGAAGAACTGGTCCGTCGTCCCATTGTTGTAATAAGGAGAGATCGCAATCGGCACCTGCACATCCCGCATGCAGATATTCCGGTACACCATGTCATGCACCAGCCCGCCGCGTGTCACATTGCTCTTGATGCGGATGCCGCTCGTCGTATGGTCTTCCGTCAGGCCATCCACCAGCAGAAAGCTGTCACCGGTATTCGTCTCGCTCCCTATCGACATCCCATGCCCGCTGTAGAAGTGGTTGTCGATCACGCTCATATGCGTCACACCCGTCTTGATCGCCACATTATCGTCGCCGTTGTCGATCCAGCTATGTGCAATCGTAATGTTCGTCGACGACCCCGGATCGATCCCGTCCGTATTCCGCGGCCTCGGGTCGTTCGGCCCCGGCTCATGCAGCGGTGTCTTCAGATGCACGCCCCAAACCGTAAACCCATCCGTCCGCGAAACTCCCACATGGAAGTTCGGCGAGTCATGCAGCGTAATACGGTACAGCGTAAACCCATCCGCGCCCGACGCATCGATCAGCCGTGGATCGCTGTACGGAGTATTCTTCGGCTCCGCCGCCACCGCCAGCGCCCACCACGATGTGTCCTTATCCAGCAGCTTCGCGCCGCCGCGTCCATTGATCGTGCCATCGCCCATAATGGCCGTATTCTTCGCCCGAATCGTGATGAACGGCTTGCACCGCCCCTTCGAAGGCATCGTCCCACAGGTCCCCGGCCCGCTCACGTCGAAGTCCGCGGACTTCCGCGAAGCAAACAGCGTCACACCCTTATCCACCAGCAGCGTCACGCCCTCTTTCAACTCCAGGGGTCCGCTCAAAAACGCATTCAAGCCCTTACTGGCAGCCAGCTCCACAGCCTTCCCAGCCCCACACGTATCGATCGCGCTCTGGATCCGCGCCGTATCCTCCGTGGCCTCGTCCGCCTCCTTCAGCGTCTCACCCGCCGCTGTCGCAATCTTCGCTTCCAGCTTCACGCATGCCGCCGGAATCACCGGCTCTTTCACCTCGCGCGCATCCTGCCCCCACGCAGCGGATACCATCCCACATACCAACACCCCCACGCACGCCGTACGAAATCCCATCGCTCGAACCTCCTCGTCCCGCCATGCCAAACTAGCACACGCAGTCGAGGCCGGTCACCAAACCTACTCCTCCAGCTTCGTCGTCACCGCAATCACGCACGGCGCCATGATCAACACCACAAACACAAGAGCAATCCAAAAATCATGCATCGCAAAAATCTCCCCGGAGCGGAAGGCCACTCATCTCTCCGCTATCGGCCTGTGACCTCGCGAGCATCAGTAATTCCACCGCACAAGACGATTACTGCAGAGAACACCAAGGAAATAAACAAAGCACAAACTCTGTGCTCTCTCTTCTCCTCCGTGATCTCTGTGATTCGCTCTTGGACTTGCGCTCTACCCTCCGCAAGACGCGAAAAAGCCGCCCGGCAACAGGGCGGCTTTTTCTTTAGGGAGAATAGTTCCAACGGAGGCAAAGCCATCAGAACTTTCTGGCTGCATACTAAGTTTGGGCAAAACCGGTGTCAAGGCCAAAACTCCCGTACTGCAACTTACTCATAATGAGTCAGTTACTGATGTTGGCGATTCAGTAAATGTACGCTAAATTTTCGCTTTTATCAACCGCAATCCATGATAAAGGAGCTTGCAATCAGCCGCTTAGCTCCCCCGCTGCACCGCCCAGGGTGCAGCCCAACCGCCTGTTACCCGGCACTCATTTCAAACCTTCGGCTGATCCCCCGCACGCGGACTCGCCGGCCCTCGCAGATCGATCCGCAGAAACTCCGGCTCACTCGCCGCCGGCTTGCCCTGCATCACCCGAATCAGCGCTCGCCCACCACCCAGGAAGAGCGCCAGAACCACCGCCGCCAGCGCACCCACTCCGCAGAACACCAGGATGCTCGTCAGCAAGCTGTACGTCTTCAGCAACTCCGAGTGGAACTCGAGCGGCATTGGTTTGTCGTAGCTCAACTCCATCCGCAGATGAATCCCATCCACCATCTCCTGCGCCGCGCTCGCCGCCCACGCGCCTGTCGTCAGCAGCACCAGCGGCCCTTCGCGACGCAGCTTCACCGTCCCCGCCGCGCTGTCATGCCCAACTTGTCCTTCGATCGTCCGTCCATGCTCACCCGCAATCTGCGGTGTCGGGTACAGCAGCAGCGTCAACACGCCTCCGCCCTTGTACTTCGCCGTCACCGTCTCCGCGCTCTTGTCGAACCCCACCGACCCCGCTGGCAGCACGCCGCCCATCGCCTGATACCCCACTGGCCCCAGCGCATATTTCACCGAATCGACATCCAATCCCTTCGCGGGCAGCATCGTCGGCAGCAGCGGAGCCAGCCCAGCCGTCCCCCCCACCTTTGGCAGATGCTGGATCAGTTCCTTAGTCAGCGTCTCCATCGCAGCATGGTCCTGCTTAAAGTTTGCCCGCACCACGTTCACTCCGCTGCGCAGCAATACCCCGTCCCCATTCGCAACCGCCGCGTCGCCCAGCTTCTCCGGCCGCATCCCAGGCTTCTGGAAGTAGTCATACGCCGCAACCGCCCCACTCGCGTCGCCAAACTTGTAAACCGTTACCGTCCCGGTCTTCGCCCCATCCTTATACTCCGACCGCGCAAACCGCTTCACCCCATCCTCGGTCAGCACCGGCGCGTCAGCCGGATCCAGACTCCCCAGCCCATCGCCCGAATCACCCTCCGCCACCCGCGTCAACTTGCCCAGCGTCTGCGGCAGCAGCGGAGCCGGCGGCAGCGCCAGCATCGTCTTCGATCCCGCATCCTGCGCAAACCCCACCCCACCCGCAACCCACACCAACCCCACCGCCGCCAGAACCACCAGCCGCACCGCGCCGCCAACCTTTACCCGAAACCCGCCAGAATCACCCATACCAAGCTCAGACTACCACCGCACCGCATTCGATAGCGCCCGGCAGCCGTCTTCACTGACAACCTGCAACCCGCAACCTGCAACTTCCCTATTCCCCCGCCGCCCGCTCCACCGGCACCCGCGTCCCACTCAACCCACCCTCATACTTCGCTACACCCTTGTACAAACTCTCCGCCACCCGCTGCCGATATTCCGGCTCCCGCAACTGCCCAGCATCCTTCGCATTCGTCACAAACGAGATCTCCGCCAGGATCGAAGGCATATTCGCCCCAATCAGCACCACGAACGGAGCCTTCTTCACCCCGCGGTCCTTGAGCCCGGCGTTTCCTCGCGCGAGCCCGCCGTAAAGGCTGTCCTCCACATCCGAAGCAAACTCCCGGCTCTCTGCAATCTTGTCCTTCAACGCAATCTTCTTCACCAGGTCGCTCAACTGATGGATCGACTGGTCGCTCACCGCGTTCTCCCGCGCCGCCGTCTCCAGCGCACCGGGATCGCTCGTAAAGTTCAGGTAGTACGTCTCCACCCCGCGCGCCGTCTCGTCGACGGAAGAGTTCGCATGGATCGAAAGAAACAGATCCGCCTGAGCCTTGTTCGCAATCGCCGTCCGCGTCTCCAGAGGAATAAACGTATCGTCCGACCGCGTATAGATAATCTCGGCGCCCAGCCGGTCGTGCAGCAGCTTCCCCAGCCGCAACGCCACATCCAGCACTACGTCCTTCTCTTCGATCCCGTCCACGCCCAGCGTCCCCGAGTCATGCCCGCCATGTCCGGCATCGATCACGATCCGCCCGATCTTCAACCCCAGCGCCCGCACCAGCGAGGTCTCGCCATCCGCGGTAGGCACCGCAGCCCGCGCCGGCACCCCCGCAACCGTCGTACTAGCCGCAGCCTTCCCCTTCCGCATCTTCTTCGGCGTATCTGCCACGGAAGAGGGTGCCCCATTCATCGCAGTCGTATCGCGATGAGTGGGATCGGCTACTCCATTGGGATCGTCGTTTCTGTTCACTGTTCCCTGATCCCTGTTCCCTGCCTCTCCAACCACCGCCGAGATCGGCTTCGAAGTGGGCTTCCTCGTAGCCTCCACCCGCCCCGGCATCTCGCTCAAATCCGCAACATCACTCGCCGTCGAGGCACTCCGCGTAGCCACCGTATTCGGAACCGGCTTCGCCGCGGTAGCCTTCACCACCGCCGCCACCCGAGGCGCCGGCGCATCCGCCACAGCACCTGTATTTGCGTCTTTGCCTGCTACTCCCTGTTCCCTACTCCCTATTCCCTGTCCTCCATGAATATCGATAATCAGCCGATAAGGATTCGGCAGTAGAAACGCCGAATACTCCGACACGTCGCTCACATCCAGCACCACCCGCGTCATATCGTCGGAGAACTGCGCCGCACGAATCTTCTTCAGGAACCCATCGTCCGTCACCGCGAAACTCTTGCCCACCAGCTCCTGCGCCAGCCGAGTCCCATGCAGATCGAAATAAATCCGGTCCGGATTCGGAACCCGCGCCGCCTCATACGTCACGTTGTCGCCCAGGTCGATCGCCACCCGCGTATACGTCGCCGTCGACCAGTGCCGAATCCCCGTCACCAGCGCCTTCTGCCCGCTCCGCTTTACGCCGGAGCTATTCCCACCCTCCGGCCGAGTCTGCGCATCCGCATCCGACACCTCGGTCACATCCTGCGCCACCGAAACCCCCGTCCGCGCCGCCGAGCCCGTCGAGACTCCCGCTCCCACTGCGCCCGAGGTAGTCGCCATCGCCGGCAGCGCCGAAGAAGAACCGGGTTTAGTTGCCGCCGAAGACCTCGCGGCCGACTCAGTCCTCCCTGATCCCTGCGTAAGTTCGGGTGCCCCATCCTTCGCAGCTTTATCGCGGAGGGTGGGATCCACGATCGTTCGCACAGCCCCAGCTCCAGCCGCACCATTCATAGCAACTTCACCACGATGAGCACCCGCCGCCGAACTCGCCCTCCCTGAACCTTGAACCTTGGACCCCGAACCTTGAACCATCACCGAAGCAGTACTTCCTACTCCCTGCTCCCTACTCCCTACTCCCTGTTTTAAAGAAGCAAGCCCCGCCCTGGCCTCGTCCGCCAGTTCACTCTTCGGATAATTCTTCACGAGCAGCGCATACTTCTCCTTCGCCGCCACTGCATCCCCCAACTCGTTCTGCTCAATCTGCCCTTCCTCCAGCAGTGCCTGCACCCGCAGCGAGCTTCCCGGATACTGCTTCCGCAGAAACTCATACTGCCCCACCGCAGCGTTCAAACTCTTCGCATCATGCAGAGACCGCCCCTGCTCCATCAGCAGCTCCGCCACCGCATTCACCGCCGCCGGAGCATGCCCATCCCGCGGATTCGCATGGTAGATCGCGCGATATGCATCCATCGCCCGCTCATAGTCCGCGCGCGTCCGCGTGTCCTCAGGAATCGTCTCCATCGCATCGCGCCCCTGCTCCGCCTGTTCCCACGGACTCAGCGCAACAATCTTCTTCTGCGCCCGAGGCTGCCGCACCCGCGTCTGCCGCGAAGTATCCACCGCCCCAAAGCAAGCCGCCGCAAGGCAACTCAGCCCAGCCACGCACCCGGCACACCGCAGCCACCGCACTGATCTCCGAAGGGGCATCACCCCCTCAGTTTAAGTCGTCCCACCGCACCATCCGCGGTGAAAACCCACCCGGTACTCCCCCCGATACCCCCGCTTGCGCGCCTCAAAATCGGATGAACCATCGTAGAATCGGGTGCCCCATGTCTCGATTTTGAGACATGGGTGAAGCGCCACTGATTTCGGGCGCCCAACATCTCGCTTCTGAGATGTGGGAAGTGCGCCACAAAATCATGTCATCCTGAGCGCAGCGAAGGACCCCCGCATTTGCATTTGCCGTTGCCTGTCCTTTTGCTTGTCATCCTGTAAGGACCTGCTTTTCTTTCGCAGACCAACCGTTACCCCAACAATCCCCCCACAACCTCCGCCACCTTCCCCAGCGCCCCATCCAGAGCCCCAACATCACTCCCCCCAGCCTCCGCCAGGTCCGGCCTCCCCCCACCCTTGCCCCCCACCATCC
>OLLV01000208.1_pt1 | contig 26515 bp, 23 predicted proteins | sample 1604641 | NCBI WGS metagenome assembly OLLV01 (sample SAMEA104055725, study PRJEB20765) | soil metagenome | biome: Arctic tundra; feature: Polygonal ground; material: soil | place: USA | collected 2011-09 | depth 0-0.5 m
CACGTGCGACCCGATCAAAACCAGTTTGAAAAAATTCGTGACCGCGTGGAACAAATCGCAAAAGAAAAAGCCCACCGTTGCCGGTAGGCTCTCCCCCCTCTGTACCATCCCCTGAATCATTCCCGCGTTAGATTGTTGGTGTTGTCCTTCCTTTGGCAATGCGTAGGCACGCCCGGTAGTACCCCTAAATCCGCCACGGGCCACGGGCTACGCAGCGATTTTGCGCCCGCATACGCACACCCGCACCGCCCCCGCCTTACCCTTTCCGGTCTTCCACGTCGCCTCCACAAGCGCGTCAAGCCGATCCTGCCTGCCCTTCATCCATTGTGCATAGTATTTTTCTGTCGTCTTCACTGACGAGTGACCGAGTAGCTTGCTCACTTCCTCAAGCGGTACGCCGTTCTGCAACATATCGACTGCGAATGTATCCCGCAGTTGGTGGGGATGGCCGTTAGGCTGCCCGGCTGCCCTGAAGACTTGCCGGAGATCGTGTTGCCAGTTCGTGACCGCCGTTTGTGGCTTCGCCGTCCCCGTGTTCCAAAAGATGTATTTCGGATTGTCATTCAGTTCCATCGCGGCGATGACCTCTTCCGCCACGTCGGGCGGGATCACGACACTAACGTGTGTCCCGGTCTTTTGCCGACTGGTCACGACTCTGTATAGGCCGCGCTTGCTGTCTCGCGTCAGCTCCACTCGCTCAAGTACCACCGAATCGCGGATAGCAAGGCCGGTGTACCGCATCAACCTCACCATTGCGCGAACGCGCTTCGCTTTCTTTTCAGGGAACTCCCCCGGAATGACCTCCAACAGCTTCTCGTATTGCTTCTCTGTGAGAGGCAGTGTTGGCGGCTCATCCACCTTGATTGCAGACAACACCGGCACACGATCAATCAGCCTGGAGTCGTAGCAGTATCGGAGGAAGCCGCGAAGCCGCTCTTGCACCTTCGCCCGCGTCGTAGACGACGGATATTGCTCCGTCCAATCGGCCCGGAACTCGGTCAAGTCTTCCAATGAAATCTCACGCGGGAAGTGCCGCGAACGCCCGGACATAAAGTCGCTGAAACGGCCCAACTCGCGCTTGTTCTTTTTCAGCACATCGCCGTCAAGCCCTTGAGACTTTTTGCTCGATAGGAAGAGTTCTACGGCCCGCGCGATGGTCGTGCCCGTCTCGCCTTCCACCGTGACAGACGTTATCGGCTTCGTAGGATCGGCGGCGCGGAACTTGTCTTCGACGGCCCGCTTCGCAATCTCCGCTTGCGCCCATGAGCGTGTCTTGGCGGACTGAGTGACTTGCTTCCCCCCGACCGAGTAGCGCAGAGATTTCCGGCACCGACACGTCTTGCAAAAGTGCTCTGCCTTGCGCGGGCAGTCTTCGGAATGCCGGACAAAGATTGTGATTTGGGGGACAACCGGGACGGTAACGACGTGTGCGCTCATGGCGCAAATCTAGGGGAGGGAGGGCAGAATGTAAAGGTAAAAATAAGGCAAAATCGGTGCCCCGAAGGGCTTTGTCTTTGTTCTCAATGAGTTAGAAGTGGAGGCGCGGGTCGGGATCGAACCGACGCATAAAGGTTTTGCAGACCTCTCCCTTACCACTTGGGTACCGCGCCTCGCAGGGGCCTGCTTTGCACACGCCCGGCTGAATTAGGAAGAGTGTATCGCAGAAGGGCTTTGTTTGGAGCGGGAGACCGGGGTCGAACCGGCGACATCTTCCTTGGCAAGGAAGCACTCTACCACTGAGCTACTCCCGCTCGCATAGGTTGAAGTATAACGGCCTATCCAGCCCCGGTCAATTTGCGCCCGGAGCATCGAGCGCACGGACCAGAATGCGTGGGCTGACAATCATGTCTGAGCGGCGCCGGATCACATGCGGCGTCACCAGCACTACAAGCTGGCCGCTGTCCTTTTCGGCGTTCTGGTCGACAGGAACCTGGAATCCCGGCAACTCACTTAGCCCCGGAATCCCCGTGATCGCGGCCGACTCCGTCCGGCTCATGTTGCTGATCATCATCGCGCTCTCGCCGTCGCCGACAGTTATGTCGGACGTAAATTGGCGGCTCGCCAGAATTGGGTTGCCGTTCGCCGTTCCCCCGGCAAGCGCCTCGATCTTCATGTCCAGCGTCAGGTTGATCCGCCCTGACTTCTGCATCACAGGTGTTGCCTTCAGGGTGACGCCGAGGTCCTCATACGTCACCTGCGGAACCGTCTGGCTGCTCCCTCCGGCGAACTGCGATAGCAGGCTGGCCACGCTGACGCCATTGACCGTCGCGTTGCCAAGCGACGAGGCCGTGGACGAGAGGCCAGTGCTGTAGGTCGAGGTCACAATCGGATATCGTGTCCCCGCGCGAAAGGTCCCCGGCTGACGATCGGCCAACTGCATCTGCACGTCATCCAGCGCCCGGCTGTCGCTCGAATTTATCCCCAGGTTGAAACCCACGTTCGTGGAGGCGGTGATGCCGGTCTGCGTCAGCCCATGCCCGAAAAAACCGATGGTGCTGGAGAGCAAGCTGCTCTGCACAAGCCCCGAGCCGATCAAAGCGAGCGCGATCTCAATATTGCTTGCCCCCTGCTTGATGAAGCCCTGCGCTATCGCCTGCTGGACCAACGTCTGGTTTGCGTTCACCAGCTTCGTGGCCTCCGCCTCGACGCTGTAGATGCCGCCATTGCTTGGAAGGGTCGCGCCGATGTTCCGCATGCGGGTCGTATCCACCGAAATCAGTTTCACATCCAGCATCACCTCGCCGCCGGCGTCGGCCAGGTCTCGAATCGTCTGGTTCATCGGCCCCATCACGTCCGCCGGAGCGCGCACGACGATCGCCTGCTGGCTCGTCTCGACGATAATCTGCCGGACCTGGAAGATGTTCCGCATCACATTCCCCAGGTCGGCGATCTGCTCCGTCGTCAACCCCGGAAGAAAGATCGTCTCCTCCACCAACCGCTCGAACTGCTGTCGACTCGCTGGGTCGTCCTTCGCCACCAGCACGCTCGTCTCATCGATCGGCACGGCAAAGAGATGAGCCATGCTCATCACGATGCCCATGGCCTGCTTGTAGTCCACGTTCTCAAGGTCGAAGCGCAGATCCTTGCGGCCCACCGAGTTATCCATCACCGTGCGAATCCCATATTCCTTCGCAACGTCGCGAACCACGGCCTGAACGTCTCCGCGCAGGTGAAAGCTCTTCAAGCCGCTACTCGGCCGAAGCTGCAATGGCCCTGCCAGCGCAGGAGTCTGGAGCGGCGATGGGCCGCCGGCGTCAGCCGACATAAGAAGTTGGGTCCGGTCGGTAAGCGGGGTGATCGGAAGGTCTCCCCCGCGAGGCGGCGTCTGCGGCGCAACCGCGTTCTGCACCAGAGCCGGACTGCTGTGCTCAAGCACAATTGGGTTCGCCGGATCGATCGCCCGAGCTTCGGCCAGCAGAGTCTCCGCATGCGCGCTATCGCCAGCGAGCCTCGCCTGGCCTGCCTGCTGCACCAATTCACTCAGCCGGTGTTCGCGAGCCACGGAGATTGCGATGGCGTAATCGGTATTTCCCGGATCAAGCTGTAGAGCCCGCGTAAACTCATGCTCCGCCCCGGCCAGATCGTCGCGCTCCAGCCGCTTCGCCCCAGCCAGGTACGCGTCCTGGGCGGCGCGCACCGGATGCCTGCTCTGTGCCGCATCGGCGCTATGCGGAGAAGGCGAAGTGCTGGCCCCCACCTCGGCAGGCTTCGATGGAGCCGAAGGGACCGGGGCTGAAGTCTGCGCGCAGGCCACTCCCGCAAGCGCAAAACAGCAGAGCGCCAAGGTCGTCGACCGCCATCGGCCACCTGGAAATCGAAGATGTATTGGCTGCGCCATGCACTGCTATCTTAGACGCGCCTCTCCCCAAAAGGCGGGAAATGCGGAGTTTGCAGCTTGTTTACCCGCGGCTGTTGACGGCGATCTGTATGCGCGGACGCTCGCTCATCACCGGGCGGCGCATGCCATTGCGGATCTGCGCCGTGTTCATCTCCAGCTCCGCCAGGGTGCGGCTCAACGTATTGCGATGCATGCCAAGCTCGGTGGCGGCCTTGCACTGGTTACCCTTGTGGTGCGCCAGCACTTCAAGGATGTACCGCTTCTTGAACTGTTTGATGGCATCCGCATACGGAATGCCGGCGCTGTGCATCTGGCTGATTAGGGCTTCAAGTTCGCGCTTCAAAGGCCTACCTCGCTTGCTGGAGAACTACAGGATAACGAAAGCATGAACCCCTACTTTACACCACGGAATCGGGATTGATCTATCCGGAATTTTCTGATTTCAGGCAGCCGGTTCGTCAGGACAGCTAGTGAAGGTCGGAAGGCACAACGAAGGATACAGCACGAGCGGCGCTGAGGAAAAGAGAACTTAATTTTGAACCCTCCGGCCACGCTGACCGCGGCATAAAGGCGCTCACTCCCACGATCACCGCCACCCCAATAAGAATACCGCGTGCCAATCCAAAGCACGATCCCAGGATGCGGTCCAGCGTGCCGAAGCCTACAGCGTGTGCTGCCTTTTTGACCCCGTGTCCAACGATCGCAAAGGCGATCACCACAAGGATCGTGATCCCCAGAAACGCGACGATCCGCGAATCGGCCACCGATCGCACATAGCCTTTGTCATTGATCCAATCGCCAACGACGGTGTAGTTCCAACTCGCCAGCTGAAAGCCACCGACGAATCCAAGCAGCCCAAACAGTGCCTGGACCAATCCGCGCATCCAAGCGCGCACCGTCGAGATCGCAAGAACCAGGACCAGAAGCCAGTCGAGCCCGTTCCAATCCACCACGTTGAACATTAGGCCCCATCCTCACGAGATTGTCTGCTCGCTCTCATGCGCTCTCCAGATCGCTTCGTCCGGTCAGCAGATGAAACGCTTCCATGTACTTCTGTCGCGTGCCGGATACTACATTATCGGGTAGCCCAGGTGCCGGAGCCTGTTTATTCCATTGGATCGATTCCAGATAGTCACGGACATACTGCTTGTCGAAGCTCGGCTGCGGGCCTCCGGGCGAGTAGGTCGCCGCAGGCCAGTACCGCGAGGAGTCCGGCGTCAGCACCTCATCGGCGAGCACCGTCTGCCCGTCGACCTCCCCGAACTCAAACTTCGTATCCGCCAGGATAAGGCCTTTCGTGGCTGCGTACTCCGAGGCCTTTACATAGATGGCCAGCGTCAGCATACGCAGCCGGGATGCCACATCGGCTCCAATCATCGCCTCCATCTGCTGGTAGGAGATGTTCTCGTCATGTGCACCGGTGTTGATCTTGGCCGCGGGAGTAAAGATCGGCTCGGCAAGCTTCTCCGACTCGCGCAAGCCAGGAGGCAGCGAGATGCCGCAGACCGCGCCAGTAGCGCAGTAGTCCTTCCAGCCCGAGCCCGAGAGATAGCCGCGAACCACGCACTCCACCGGCAACATGCGAGCGCGATGGACGATCATGCTCCGTCCCGCGAGCTGCTCCGCGTAGGGAGCAAGCTGGGCCTGCGTCGCGGCCGGGACGCTGGGCAGCAGGTGGTTCGCCACGGTGTCCTTGAGAAAGTCGAACCAGAAAGCGGAGATCTGCGTCAGAATCTTCCCCTTGTCGGGAATCCCCGTGGCCAGGACATGGTCGAACGCGGAGATGCGGTCGGTCGCCACAAAGAGCAGGTCCGAGTCCGGCTCGGGGCCAAGCGCGTAGAGGTCGCGGACTTTCCCGCGCGCGAGAAGTTGGAGGCCGCTCAGGTTGGTTTGCAAAAGCGCGTCGGACACAACGGTCATAAGAAAACGGTATCATCCCTTGCTTTGGTCGAAGTGCGCCGCAAGCGCGGCGACCAGGCAGGGAATCGTCGGTTCGGCAGCCTCGACATGGGCCGAAAGCTCCAATTCCCGCAGAGTCCCTGAAGTAATCGGCCCGATCGACGCCCGGAGAATCGCATCGGGAAGGCTAAGCCCCGCGGCCTCGAGCAATCCAACAAGATTGCGCGCAGTCGAGGCGCTGGTAAACGTGACGGCATCCGGCCATCTGGCGGGCGTCGCGAACAACCCTTGCAGCTCCGCTACCGAGTCCGGCGGCGTCCGATTGCGGTAGGCCTCCGCAATGGTAACCGTAGCCCCTGCCGCCGTCAGCGCCTGGGGAATCGTGTCGCGGGCCTCTGCCGCCCGAACCAGCAGAAAAGATTTGCCCGCAGCCTCCGGCAGAAGCGCCTCGGCAAGCGACTCCGCAACATACTGCGGCGGCAGAAGGTCGACGGTAAGGCCGACCGCATTGACGGCGCGCTCCGTGGCCGGCCCAATGGCCGCGATCTTCTTCGGCAGTTGCGTCAAGTGGTGAAACTGCGCGCGCCGATGAAACGCGTCAACAGCATTCGCGCTGGTAAACACGAGCCAGTCATAGGTACCCAAGCAGGCCAGCGCCGCATCGAGCGCAGCAAAGGAGCCGGGCGGCCCAATCTCGATCGTGGGGATGAGGATGGGCATAGCCCCCAGGGTACGGAGCAAATCGGCAAGTTCAGAGGCCTGGTGCGGGGCGCGGGTAACAAGAATGCGCTTGCCCGCCAGGCTCACGGCAGCTCCTTCAGCAGGAAGTTGCGGAACTCGACCTTCATCGGTCCGCCGACGTGGACCTGCACTCCGATCAACCCCGACATTTTGCGGTTCGCGGTGTCGTCGTCGATCACCTCCGACATCACATGCCCATTCAAAATATGGATCAGCACGTTGCCCCGAATGATCAGGTGATACGAGTTCCAGTCGCCATTCTTGATGAAGGCCTTCAGCTCATCAGCCGTGCCGAGGCTGGCGATAATGGCTGGCTTCTGCCCCGTGGCAATGTAGGAGATATTGCCGCGCATCGCCAGAAAGGTCCGCCGCCGCTCTTCATAATTCTGCCCGGTATAGCGGTCGGTCGCGTCGATATCGGCCTGGTAGCCGCGCAGCAGGTACTTGGTCCCGCGAATCTCCTCGCTGCGGTAGTTGATGCCGCTGTTGCCTCCGGTAAGTTTGAACTCTGCCTTCAACTCGAAGTTCGCGGGCATGCCGCCGCGCCAGATAAGGAAATTATTCTGCTTGAGCAGCGTGGCCGGAGTGACCTCCCCCACGATCTCGCCATTCTCAACGCGCCAGTAGCGCGAATCGCCTTCCCAACCGTCCAGCGAGGTGCCGTTGAAGATGGGGTGGAAGCCGTTGTTCGAGTCGTCAAGCGGCGTTGGCGGCACATTCGGCGGAGCAGGCGGCGCAAGAAAAAAGGGGGAAGCCGCAAGGGTAGCAGGCGCCTGCGCAAGGGCAGGCCCAGCAGCGAGCAGAGAGGCGACGACAAGGGCTAGAGCGTAGCTGGGGCGCATGGATTCTCCGAAAACGGCGACCCAACGTTTTTATCCCGCAAACCAGCCGCATGGCAAGGCGGCGGAGCTGGGCGAGAAACTTTTTGGGCGCGAAAGATGACCTACTACAACCTCTTTTTCATATTGCGGATTTAGACTACACACTGGGCTGGCAGGGAAGTAGAATTCATTCGGAATTCGGAACCATTTGAAAGGACGTGCGTGATGAGCAGTTCCGGGGCACCGATCCAGCAGATAAAAGATTCAATGCGCGCGATGTGGATGGCTGGCGATTTCGGCGTTGTAGCCAAAACGACTGCCGGCGATGCCGAGACATTTATCGCCAATCTGGCGATTCCCGCCGGCTCGCGCGTGCTCGACGTAGCCTGTGGCACCGGCAATACGGCGATTCCACTCGCCCGCGGCGGCTGCATCGTAACCGGCGTGGACATCGCGAGCAATCTGCTCCTGCAGGCTCGCGAGCGCGCTGCCGCTGAAGGAGTTACTGCATCGTTCGATGAGGGCGATGCCGAGCAGCTTCCCTACGCGGATTCCTCCTTCGACGCTGCAATCACCATGTTCGGCGCGATGTTCGCTCCGCGTCCCGAACTGGTGGCCTCCGAGTTCGCCCGCGTGCTGCGCCCGGGAGGGCGGCTCGCCATGGCGAACTGGAACCCGGCAGGTTTTACCGGAAAAATGTTCAAAGCCGGCAGCCGGCATGTGCCGCCACCTCCTGGAATTGCCCCTCCCGTTCTCTGGGGCGATGAAGCCACCGTGCGCGAGCGGCTCGCCCCGTATTTCACGGATATTCAGACCACGCTGGTCCCGATCGACTTTGACCTGCCCACAAACGCGGCGGGAGCGGTAGCGTTCTTCCGCAGATACTTCGGGCCTACCCAAGTCGCGTTCAGCAAGCTGGACGAGGCCGGCCAGGCGGCGATGGCAACCGATCTGGAATCGCTCTGGGCTGAGGCAAACGTTGCGGAAGACCCAACGCGCCAGACCCTGGTGCGTAACGAGTACCTGCAGGTCACGGCGACACGAAGCTAGATCAGGCCACGGTCCCCAAAAGCTCCAGTGCGCCTCGGGACTTGAGATTCTCCGCGACTTCAAGACCAAGTTCCGTCGCATCGATTCCCATCGGCTCTTCGCGGTTAAGGCAAACCATCTGGTCCCCATCGGGCGCGACTACCTGAGCATGAATACGATGTCCGAGCAGCGTAGCTCCATCGCGGATCGCAGCGCAGTGGACCCCGATAGGAAGCTGACATCCGCCGCCAAGCGCATCCAGCACGGCTCGCTCTACTTCGACAGAAAAGCGCGTAGGCGCATGGTCAAGTGCCGCTACAGCGCGCGTCACACGTTCGTCCCGCTCCGGTTCAGCGAAGACCGCGTAGCTCGGCGCACGCGTCTCAAGCGCCAGCGCCCCCTGCCCCGGCGCAGGGCAAAGCTCATCGACGGCAAACCGCTGATGCACCCACTCGGAGCGAGCCAGACGATCGAGCCCTGCGGCAGCAAGCACCAGCGCATCGCACGCGCCGCCTTCGAGCTTACGCAGCCGCGTATCGATATTCCCGCGAATCTCGACAAAGGACAGGTCCGGCCGTAGCGCAAGCAGTTGCGCGCGCCGCCGCGGGCTGGTGGTACCTACGAGTCCACCCATAGGCAGCGTATGCAGCGCCCAGTACTGCTCGCAAACCCAAACATCCCGAGCGTCGGCTCGCGGAGGAATCGCCCCAAGAGTAAAACGCGAATCGAGCGCGGTAGGCAGATCCTTCAGCGAATGCACCGCAAGATCGATGCGCCCCTCCGCCAGCGCCTCCTCGATCTCCTTGATGAAGATGCCCTTGCCGTCGGCATTCGGCGCAAGCGGCTGCCCGTCGAGATCCGCAGAAATGCGATCGCCCGTCGTGCGGATGACCTCGATCGCAACCTCGTGGCCCGCATCGCGAAGCAGCGCGGCGATATGGTTGGCCTGCCAGAGAGCAAGCTGTGAGCCTCGTGAGCCGATGCGAATAGGTTCGTTCATGTCCTGCTCAAGGATACGGGATTTGCGAGGGTGTGGTTCTGTGGGAGGCAGAGGAGTCGATACAATTTATGGGTACGCGATATTTTTGGGGCGGTACAGAGGATTCGAGCGAATCTTCGAGGGATGCGGATGGAATTAATGGCAGGTGCAGTTGTGGTAGGCGCTGGTGAGGTTGCAATAGGGCAGGCGGCTGCGTTTGGCGCGCAAAACCCGTTCTATGCGGCCAGCACGTTGCCCTGGCAAGCCCCGCCCTTCGACCGGATCAAGGACGCCGACTTCCAGCCCGCCCTCGAAGCCGGAATGGCCGAGCAACTCAAGGAGATCGAATCGATCGCGAACAACCCCGCCCCCGCGACCTTCGACAACACCCTGATCGCGATGGAGAAGAGTGGGCGGCTGCTGGATCGCGTCGAAGCCGCCTTCGACGGCGTCACCGGCGCGAATACGAATCCAACGCTCGAAAAGGTGCAGGAGATCGAAACCCCGAAGCTGGCCGCGCACCAGGACGCGATCTTCTTGAACGAAAAGCTATTCCAACGCGTCCAGGCGATCTACAAAAACCTCAACTCGCTCGGCCTCGACGCCGAGTCGCAACGCCTCGTCGATGTCTACTACAAAAAATTCGTCCACCGTGGAGCGAACCTTTCACCAGCTGATAAAGCGAAGCTGAAACTCCTCAACGAAGAGGAGTCAACGCTCTCCAACAGCTTCCGCGCGAAGCTGCTGGCCGCAACCAAAGCAGCGGCATATTCGACGACCGACAAAGCAGCCCTCAAAGGCCTCAGCGAGGCGCAAATCGGGGCCGCAGCCGAAGCAGCCAAGGCCCGCAAGCAGCCCGGCTACGTGCTGCAACTACAGAACACGACGCAGCAGCCGATCCTCGCGTCGTTGGAGGAACGTCCTACGCGCCAGGCAGTCTTCGAGGCCTCGTGGAACCGCGCCGAACGCGGCGGCGGGAACGACACGCGTACCATCATCGTCCGGTTGGCGAAGCTCCGCGCGGAGAAGGGCAAGCTGCTGGGATTCCCCAGCTACGCCGCATGGAAGATCGAAGATCAGATGGCAAAGACCCCGGAAGCGGCCGTGAAGTTCATGGATGCCCTGGTGCCAAGCACCACCGCGAAGGCAATGGGCGAGGCAAAAGACATCCAGCAGGTCATCGATGCCCAGAAGGGCCGCTTCACCCTGCAGCCGTGGGACTGGGACTTCTACGCCGAGCAGGTGCGCAAAGCGAAGTACGACCTCGACGAAGAGCAGGTGCGCCCCTACTTCGAAGTCAACAACGTGCTCGAAAACGGCGTCTTCTATGCGGCGACCCAGCTCTACGGAATTATCTTCAAGGAGCGCAAGGACATTCCCGTCTACCACCCCGACGTCCGCGTCTTCGAAATCTTTGAAGAGAGCGGCCAGCCGCTCGCGCTCTTCTACTGCGACCTCTTTAAGCGCGACAACAAGAACGGCGGTGCATGGATGAGTTCATTCGTGCATCAGTCGAAGCTGCTGGGCACGCTGCCCGTGATCTACAACGTCTCCAACTTCCCCCAGCCCGCCGCCGGCGAACCTGCGCTCATCAGCTTTACCGACGTCACCACGATGTTCCATGAGTTCGGCCACGCCCTGCACGGAATGTTCTCCAACGCCCAATATCCGTTGCTCTCCGGCACCAGCGTCCCGCGCGACTTCGTCGAATTCCCCTCGCAGTTCAACGAGCACTGGGCAAGCTACCCGGCAATCTTCGATCACTTCGCCAAACACTACAAAACCGGCGAGCCGATGCCTGCCGAACTGGCCGCAAAGATCCGCAAAGCGGAAAAATTCAACCTCGGATATGAGCTCGCCGAACTGCTCGCAGCCGCCCAGTTAGACATGCAATGGCATACCCTGCCAGTCACAGCCACCGTAGACAATCCCGACGAGTTCGAGAAGTCCGCCCTCGAGCGCAAACACATGGCGCTCGCCACCGTGCCCCCGCGCTACCGGTCAAGTTACTTCGCGCACATCTGGGGTGGAGGCTACGCAGCCGGCTACTACGCCTACCTGTGGAGCGAGATGCTCGACGACGATGCCTACCAATGGTTCGAAGACCACGGCGGCCTCACCCGCGCCAACGGAGATCGCTTCCGCGCAATGGTTCTGTCCAGAGGCAACACCGAAGAGCTGGGTAAGATGTACGCGACGTGGCTCGGCGGCGAGCCCAACGCAAAACCAATGCTGAAGTATCGCGGCCTCGCGGAAGACAGCACCGCGAAGTAGACGGCGGACTATTGCTTGACAGCCTCGCTCGCAGGCGTGGCATCCAAAGCATCGATGAACAGCCCGGCCCACCGCGCAACCGGCTCGGCGTAAGCCCCCGTAACGGCGTCCCGGCTGCCTTCAAGAGTCGCAAGCTGCACCGCGAAGTTGCCCACCGTCGAACTCTCCGGCGCGCCGCGAAAGACCTCAAGCCGCGTCGCCTCCTGCGTCAGGCGATTGAGAAACGCATTCTGGCTCGCTCCGCCCACGATAAACAGCCGCTTCAGCCGCTTGCCGGTAAGGAACGCAACGCGATCCAGCACCTTGGCATAGCGCGCCGCGAGCGAATGAAAGATCAGACTCGCAAACGCCGGCGCATTCTCCGGGCTCTCATCCAGAGGCTCCAGCCCGCGCTTCACGCGCTGCGCATTGATGCGCTGCGGCATGCGCTCCGGCAGCAGCAGGTCCGGGTCATCCACGTCGAGCAGACCATCGGGGCGGGGAACTAGCTCCGAGGCAGCCACCAATTCAGCCACCGGCCAGACCTTGCCGTCCAGCGCCCATTGATCCGTGCATTGCCGGATCAGCCACATGCCATTGACGTTCTTGTGGAAGCAAATTCGATCTCCCACCGCACCCAGGTTGGTGAAATTCTCCGCAGCCGCGGCAGCGCCATTGCGTGGCTGCTCGATCAGCGTCCCCACCAGCGACCATGTCCCTGAGCTGATGTAAGCCCAATCGTTCCCCGTAGCAGGAATCCCCGCGATAGCAGACGCCGTATCATGGCACGCCGGCGCAATCAGCGTCGTGTCCGCAAACGCAGGCAACTCCGCAAGCGGCCCGGAGAGCTTACCTACATCCGTTCCCGGCGGCACCAGCTTCGGCGCGCACGCAAGATCGAGATGCAGCGCGTTGAAGATCTCGCGCGACCATTGCTTCTTGTAAAGCTCCACCATCTGCGTATGCGTCGCGTTGGTGTACTCGGCCACCCGCCCCCCGCCCCAGTGCGAGAGCAGATACTCCGGCAGGTTCAGCCACTGCTGACCCTCCGGCAGCCCGGCAAGCTGGTCGGCGTGCAACTGGTAGACCGTATTGATGCGCATGATCTGGATGCCGGTCAGCTCGCGCATCCGCTCATGCGTACACTTGCGATGGGCCGAACGCTCCGCCTTGACCGTGCGCTCATCGCGATAGCAGAAAGGATCGGCAAGCGGCGTTCCCTTGGCGTCCACGCGAACATAGTCCACGGCCCAGCCATCCACGGCAACCGAACGCACACCCTCCGGCGCAAGCTCCGCGCACTTGCGCATTCCCTCTTCCACGCCGCTGACGATGCAATGCAGATCCCACCGCAAGCTCCCATCCACCTCACGCGGATTGTTGGGGAAGCGATGCACCAGCCCGATCGACGGCCGCCCTTCCTTCCATCGCAGCAGCGAGACGCGGCAGCTCTCCGCGCCCAGGTCGACAGCAATCGACGCACGCAAATCAGTCGGCTTCAGGGGTCTATCGAGCGAACGCTTCATCGCCGCCTCCTTAGCGCAAGAAGGCCTCGGTCAGGCCTCCGTCCACGGGGATGATGTGGCCCGTCGTGCAGGGCGTATTCGGCCCCGCCAGGAAGAGGATCGCCTGCGCGCAGTCCTTCGGATCGATGGGAACGTGCGTCAGGGTGCGCTTGGCGTAAAACGCAGCCAGCTTGTTGCGGATCTCGTCGTCCGTCTCGGACTCTTCGAAGGCGATGTTGTACTTCGCAAGCGACGCCTTCACCCGATCGCGCGGGAACATCGTCGATCCCTTCACCACGGTCGCCGGCGAGATGCCGTTCACTCGAACAAGTGGCGAGTAGGTGACAGCAAGCTCACGCACCAGATGGCTCAGCGCAGCCTTCGAAACGTCGTAAGCTTCAGTACCCTTCTTCGAGACCACCGCGTTCGCCGAACTCGTCAGCACCACGCTCGCATCGATGCCCTGCGCCGCAAAGATCGGATGCGCCTCATCGGTCAGCTTGTAGTTCGCCGTCACGTTGACCTCGAGCGTGATGCCCCACAGCTTGTCGTTGATGATGCCGTCCGGAGTTGACGGGAAGATCGCCGCGGTATTGATGAGAATATCGAGTCCGCCGAACTGCTTGATCGTAGCCTCGAGCGCCGCCTTGATCGTGACGCGATCCGTGATGTCGATGGCTGCCCAACCGACAGCCTCCTTGCCCGCAATCGCCCGCGCCTCTTCGCAAACACTCTCCGCGCCCTTGGTATCGCGGTCGGCAACCATGATGTGCGCGCCACGCTGGGCCGCAAGCAGCGCCACTTCGCGCCCGATACCACTCCCTCCGCCGACAACCATCACCACACGCCGGCTGAGTTCTTTTTCAGGCGGCTGGCGCTGAATCTTCGCCTCTTCCAGAGCCCAGTATTCGATGCGAAACGCCTCGCTGGGCGGCAGCGCAACGTAGTTCTCGTAGATCGTGAACTCGCCAGGACCCGCTGCCGGTCCAGCCTGCGGCACGTCGGTGCAGGGAACTTCCCCGCCAAGCGAACCCGCACCCTGCATCACATGAATCGCATTGGTGTAGAACTCGCCCGTCAGCCGCGACTCAGTCTTGTTCTTGCCGAAGGTAAACATGCCTACGCCCGGAACCAGCACCACGGTCGGGCTCGCATCGCGCATCTTTGGCGAAGCCGGCAGCGCGTGCTTGCCGTAGTACTCGCCATACTCCTTGCGATACGTCTCCAGCGTCGAATCCACCAGCGCCGAAAGCTCTTTCGCATCGGACGTCGAACTCGGATTCCAGTCGATATACATCGGCCGGATCTTCGTGCGGATAAAGTGATCCGGACAGCTCGTGCCCAGATGCGCCAGCTTCTGCGCCTGCTTCGAATTCACAAACTCCATCACATCCGGCGCATCCGTAAAGCTCCCCACCCAGCGCTGCTTGCGGCTCACCGCCCCGCGAATATGCGGAAAAATCTGTAGCGCAACCGCAGCGCGGTCTTCACGGTTCTGGTGTAGCGCCCCGCCAAACGCAGCCGCTCCCTTGAGCACAGCGTGCCGCTCAATAAACTGCCCGATCTGGTCGATGATCGTAATCGTATTCAGATAGCTCTCGCGCTGCGTGTTGCCCCACGTAAACAGCCCATGCCCGCCCAGAATGATGCCATCGCACCCGGCATTCGCCTCCACCCCGCGCTTCAGCATCATGGCCAGCTCGAACCCCGGCCGCTGCCACGGCAGCCAGACTATGTGGTGGCCAAACTCCTTGTTGAACTCCTCCATCTTCTGCTTGCCGTTGGCCGAAGCCGCCAGCGCAATCGCCCAGTCGGGATGCAGATGGTCCACATGCGGAGCCGGCAGAAAACCATGCAGCGGCGTATCGATCGAAGCCGCAACCGGATTGTTCCCAAACGTGATCAGCGGGTACATCGCCACCATCTCGTCTTCGCGCTCCACGCCGGGGTAGATCTTCTCCATGCTCAGCAGCTTGTCCATGTAGAGCGTGGCGAAGCCCGCCCGCTTGATGCTCCCCAGGTCGCCGCCCGAGCCCTTCACCCAAAGCACTTTCTTCGTCTGCCCATCCAGCGGATCGACCTGGTCGAGCTTCGAGCTGGTGTTCCCCCCGCCGAAGTTGGTAATCCGCAGGTCCGACCCCAGCAGATTCGACCGGTACCGCAGCAGCTCCGGCCCATCCAGTTTGGAGGCGACCCCCTCATCCCATTTATCTTCCAGAAACTTCAATCCGCTCGTGCCAGCCATGCCTGTTTCCCTCTATCGATCCCTGGATTTGCCCCATCCATCATTCCACATGCGCGACCAATACAGCAATTATTCCCCATTCGGAGAATAGCGATATGGGCAGCAGAATGTGCGAACGGTCCAACACCATGATTCCCAGAGGCGCTTTTAGACAGTGCCCAGCGTCTGCGGCGTCACCATCTTGTGGATCACGTAGTTATAGGGGGGAACGGTTTGCCCGCGCAAAAGCGCGAGCCCCAGGTGGACCAGGGCTGGTCCATACGAACCGGCCTCGTGCGAGACCGACCCGATCAAAGGCGAGGAGGCCTTGCCCATCTCCATCACCGCCTCGGCGATGCAGTCCTGGCCGACGATCGCGACGTGCTTCTCGCGCTTCTTGTCGCGCACCGCATCCAGCGCGCCGAGCGCACTGGTATCGTTCGTGGCCGCGATGAGGATGTGCCTGTCCCGCGGATGCCGCTCCAGAAAGTCCGAGACCAGCTTGCGGCTTCGGTCGCGCATGCCGCGCCCCTCAAGCCGCACAAAGCACTCCACAGGAAGCTCTGGAACGCCGCTCCGCACCGCTTCGAATGCGCCGGTGATGCGGCTCTGCACCAGCAGGCCGGCCTCGGGCAGGTCCAGGCCCAAGACCCAGTCCACCTTGCCCTCCCACTGCTTCAGCGCATGTGCAGCCAGGACCTCGCCGGCCTCGAACCCAACCCGGTAGTTGTCCACGCCGAAGAACGTCGCATGCGGGTGCGGAATATCGATCGCAACCAGAGGAATCTTCGCTGCCGCGATCTTGTCGGCGATTACCGGAGCGGCCTCCTGCTCGATCTGGAACTCGATGACCAGGTCGACGCGCTGCTTCACAAACTCTTCCGCATTCCGCACCGCGGTCGCCGCGTCGTAGCAGTTGTCCAGAACCAGTAGATCCACCCCGATGGAAGAAGCCGCCGTCTTCAGGCTTTCCGTCACCTCCACCGAGAACGGCATGTCGCTGCTCAACCCGCCATAGCCGAAGCAAAGTTTCTTCGGCCGCGTCACCTGCCGGTAGAGTCCATCGGGCGATTGCGACAGATAGCCCCGATGCACAAAGGTCTTCAAAACCCTGTAAACAGTGGTCTTTGAGATCTTGGTCTGGCGATGAATCGCCTCCAGCGTCATGGGCTGATTTTCCGCCTGCAGCAACTCGAGGATATCGAGCGCCTTGGACAGAACCGGGATGAGATAGAGGCGTCGTGATTTTCGTAGGGTCATTTAGTTCGGAATGCGGACGAAAGCCATTATGCAGCATCCGAGAATGTTTCGCTAATGGAATTCAGAAGATTATTTATGGAAAAGCATCCAACCCTATAAAAAAACATTAGTTTCGACGGGAAACTCTTTTTGATAAGAATTTTTGTTTCGACAGCCAGAACTCGCCTCAGCCTCACCGGAGCACATGCAGCGCAGGTGTCGCCTCCGCCTCGAAGTGCTGGCGAATCTTAGCCGCAGTGGCGGCATTCACCACGGCGGTCAACGCATCCGGCGCAGCCTGCCGAATCCCCCGCACACTCCCAAAGTGCTCCAGCAGCCGCTGCCGCGTCCTCGGCCCAACCCCTGGAATCGCATCCAGCTCCGAGTCGCGGTCGCGCATCTCGCGCCGCTTGCGGTGGTAGGTCACCGCAAACCGGTGGCTCTCATCGCGAATCTTTTGCACCAGGTGCAGCACCGGCGACCGTCGATCCAGCACCACCGGATCCGACTCCTGCCCATGCACGTAGATAATCTCCTCGCGCTTGGCAATCGAAGCCAGCGGCTGCAGCGTGACGCCGATCGCCTCCAGCGCCTCGTAAGCAGCATGCAACTGCCCCAGCCCGCCGTCGATCAGGATCAGCGATGGAAACGGCTTCTTATCCTCCAGCAGCCGTTTGTAGCGCCGCCCCACCACCTCGCGCATCGCCGCAAAATCGTCCACCCCGCTCACTGTCTTCACCTGGAACTTGCGATAATCCGCCTTCTTCATCGCGCCATCCTCCCACACCACCATCGACGCCACCGTCTCCGCGCCCTGGATATGCGAGATGTCAAAGCACTCGATCCGCTGCGGCAGCTCCTCCAACGTAAGCGCATCCTGCAGCGCCTCCTGAATCGCCTTGATGCCCGGCTGCAGCACGCGAAACCGCTGGTCATACGACTGCTTGGCGTTGAGGCACACCAGATCCACCAGAGAGCGCTTCTCCCCACGCTGCGGAGCGAGAATCTCGATGCGGTGCCCAATGCGTTCGGTCAGCAACTCCGCCAGCACCGTACGATCCGGAAAATCCACCGGCACCAGCACGCTGCGCGGAACGTAGCGCTGGTCGAGATACAGCTGCTTCAGCAGGGAAGAGAAGAAGCCCGCCGGAGAAAATGCAGCATTCAACTCCGACACCGTGCCATGCTGCACCGCATCCACCTGCGGAGCCTCGGCAATCTCCGGAGCCGTCACCGCCGGATCAGGCTCAAGCCCCGGCGAAACCTCCGCTGCCTCAGCCTCGCCTCCGCCTTCGTTCAGAGTCTCCGAAAGAAACTCCGGCAGATCCTCCCAGAAAAAATCCCGCCGGTCCACGATCTTCCCGCCACGCATATGGAACAGGTTCACCGCGAGCATTCCATTCTCGTAGTGGAAGCCGAAGACGTCGGCGTCCTCGTTATCCACGGTCGCGATGCGTTGCTTATCCTGCATCTGGTGAACGGTCACGACCTGGTCGCGCAGCCGCGCCGCAAGCTCAAACTGCTGCGACCCCGCGGCCTCTTCCATCCGCGCCGTCAGCCGCGCCTCCAACTCGCTCGGCTTGCCGTCGAGAAATAGCTGCACATCCCGAACCGTCTGCTTGTAGTTCTCCGGCGTCGTCAGCCCCTCAACGCATGGCCCCAGGCAGCGCTTGATGTAGAACTGCAAACACGCACGCGGATGATACCGCGAGAGATCGACCTTGCAGCTCGGAATCAAAAAGCTGCGATGGATCAGATCCACCAGCCGGTGCGCCAGGTTCCCCGGAAAGTACGGCCCAAAGTAAGCCGACCCGTCCTTCTTCAGCCGCCGCGTCACAAACACCTTCGGATACCGGTCCGTCAACGTCAGCTTGATGTACGGATACGTCTTGTCGTCGCGCAGCAGAATATTGAACCGCGGCTTGCGCTGCTTGATGAGATTATTTTCGAGCGCCAGAGCCTCATGCTCATTGGCCACGGTGATGTACTCCACATCCACGGCCTCACGCATCAGCGAGCCGGTCTTCGCATTGGCCTGCGACGCCTCCAGAAAATAAGACCGCACCCGCGCCCGCAGGTTCTTCGCCTTGCCGACGTAGATCACCTCGCCCTCGGCGTTCTTGTACAGATAGCAGCCGGGAAGCGTGGGGATGGTGCGAATTTTCGCTTGCAGGTCCATGCTCTTGTTTTAAGTTTAGTCGGAACCCGAAAAGCGCGAGGAATCAGCCACCCTGCCGAAGCGCAACGTAAGTTTGACTCGCTGCCGCGCAAAAAATACTCGGCTGAATTTGCCGAAAGATCGAAAACCAGACTCTCAACATTCCGTTAAGCCGTTTTATTTCAGCATATTGCACGATAGCCCTGACATTGGCACGGCGATTGCAGCGTCATGGTTGCCGAATGTTGGCGAAAGAGTGCTCTAAGAACGCCTCACAACAGGAGATTGCGGCAATGACCATCGATCCGATCAACTATCATCCCCGGTTTATGCACACCAAAGCCCTTGGTCTCACCTTTCTGGCAGGAGCCCTCGGTCTTACTCTTCTCACGACGGGTTGCTCGACCAAGAACTATGTCCGCTCCCAGACTGCTCCGCTGATCCAGCAGACCAACGAGCTCGACTCCAAGACTGCTGCGGATCACCGCAGCATCACCGACACCGACCAGCGCGCACAGGCGGGCATCTCGAAGGCGCAGGATGCAGCCAATGCTGCCGATCAGCACGCCGGAGCGGCGGGCCAGGCCGCCGATGCCGCGAACCAGTCCGCGCAGGAAGCCGTCAACCGCGTCGATACGCTCTCCGGTGTCATCGCAAACCTCGACAACTATCAGGAGCTCTCGAACGTCAGCGTCACCTTCGGCTTCGACAAGAGTGTCCTGACCAAGTCGGACAAGGCGCAGTTGGATGACGTTGCCACCTCGCTCACCAGCGCGCGCGGCTACATCCTCGCCGTCACCGGCGGTACCGACTCCGTGGGCGACGCGCAGTACAACTATCACCTCAGCCAGAAGCGGGCCGACGCGGTAGTCAACTATCTCCAAACGAAGTTCAACATCCCGCCGCACAAGTTTTACTTGGTCGGCATTGGCAAGGACAACGCTCCCGCCGATAACAAGACTGCCGCAGGACGTGCCGAGAACCGGCGCGTAGAGGTCAAGCTCATGTCCAACATGAAGCAGATCGCGGCAACCCAGAGTGCTCCCTCGGGCGGAGAGTAATCCAGGGCCAAAGGATCGACCGTTGAGTGGTGTACGGGGCGCGTTCAGTCAATCTGAGCGCGTCCTTTTTCGTTGCACGAGACTTCTACCCCGGCTCTCGCAGTTTGAAATAAACCACGCCCAGCAGACAAGATGTAACGATCACCCACGCGAACTGGTACCAGTAAAAAAACGGAAACCCCAGCAGTGCTGGAGTAGCGCGCGCATACATCCCCGGAAAACATAATCCCAGGTAAGGCAGCGCCAGCAACAGCAGCCACAGGCGGCTGTGCCTGCGTGCGTAACCGTTCGCATTCGTGGCATCCGGCATCTCGTCCCAAAGAATATCGCACGCTCTTGGTAAAGTGTTTGTATGGGCGAATCCGCAGCACAACCCACGCAAGAGTCTGGTTCATCGCAAGCTCCCGATCCGCTAGCCGAATCCATCGCCATCATGGCTCGCCTGCGGGCGCCCGGCGGCTGCCCCTGGGACCGCGAGCAGACCTTCGACTCCATCAAGCGCCATACCCTCGAAGAGACCTACGAGGTCTTCGACGCCATCGAGCGCCGCGCATGGCCCGATCTGAAGGACGAGCTGGGTGACCTCCTGCTGCAGGTCCTCTTCTACGCCCAGATGGCAAGCGAAGCCGGTTACTTTGACATCGCCGGCGTAGCTGCCAATCTGAACGCCAAGCTCATCCGCCGCCATCCCCACATCTTTCCAGTCGACGGCCAACTCGCCGACGCAAAAGACGCCAACGCCGTCCTGCGCAACTGGGAGCAGATCAAGCGAGCGGAAAAACTCGAAGCCCAGTCCTCCCGCAAAGGCCCCGCAACCGCATCCGCCCTGGACGACATCCCCCGCACCATGCCCGCAACCCTCGAAGCCTCCAAGCTCGGCTCGCGCGCCGCAAAGGTAGGTTTCGACTGGCCCGACGCAGCAGGAATGTTCGATAAGCTCCAGGAGGAGATCGCCGAGCTGCAAGCCGAAACTGCAAAACCTGCCACAACCGCACAAGCCCAGGTCGAAGAAGAACTGGGCGACCTCCTATTCACCGCCGTCAATCTTGCCCGCCACCTCAAAGTCGACACCGAATCCGCCCTCCGCGCCGCCAACGCCAAGTTCCGCCGGCGTTTCGGAGCGATGGAGTGCGCCGCGGGAGGCTTCGACGCCCTCGCCCACCGCACCCCCGCCGAGCTCGACGCCCTCTGGAACAGCGCCAAACGCGAAGACAAGAAGGACGAGAAGAAAGCAGCAATATGACCCACCCGGCAACACTCCCAAGCAATCCCGAATCCATCCGCATCGCCCCACTCACCGAACTGCCCCAGTTCGAGCGCTGCGTCGAGCTACAGCTCTCCGTCTGGGGCTACAGCGACGGCGACCTGATCCCCAAGCGCGTCTTCATCGTCGCCTCCCGCATCGGTGGCCAGGTCCTCGGAGCCTTCGACGGCGACACCATCGTCGGCTTCGCCATGTCCTTCCCCGGCTACCGCGACGGCAAGCCCTACCTCCACTCCCACATGCTCGCCGTGCTGGCCGAGTACCGCAACGCAGGCCTCGGACGCCGCCTCAAGCTCGCCCAGCGCGACGACGCCCTCGCCCGCGGCATCGACCGGATGGAGTGGACCTTCGACCCCCTCGAAATCAAGAACGCGCACCTCAACATCGCCCGCCTCGGTGCCATCGCACGGCGCTACAAGCGCGATTTCTACGGCCCCTCCACTTCACCCCTGCAAGGCGGCCTCCCCACCGACCGCCTCTACGCCGAGTGGTGGCTTCGCTCCTCACGAGTGCGCCAGATATTGGGCGAAGAAGCTGAGAAAGCCGTCAACCCTCTGGAAAAACCTGTGGAAAAGGTGCTCGTCCCCGCCGGTATCTACGACTGGAAGAGAGACCCGGACCAGCGTAAGCTGGCTGAGGCCGTGCAAACCGGCAACCGCCTCGCGCTCGAATCCGCATTCGCACGCGGGCTCGCCATTACTGGATACGAGCGCAGCCCGGAGGGCGATGGCTGTTTCCTGCTGAGTTCGGTGAGTGGACTCGAGGCAACATAAATTGAGTTGGAGAAACGCAGGAACAATACCGAGTCCATAGCTTGCATCCGCGCTAATCCCTGGGAATTTTGAATTCTGCCAAATAATTTCAATCACGGATGGGCTGGAGCCCGTCCTTCTCCCAACAGCCCCAAAACGAAGCGCAGTACGACAGGAAAGACCATCTATGCTGACCATCGACGCAGTTCATCTACGCGAGATCGACATGCCCCTCGCTCATCCCTTTGAGACGAGCTTTGGCCTCACGACAGCCCGGCGCATCCTGCTGGTGGAGATCGAATCCGACGGCCTCACCGCCTGGGGCGAGTGCGTCGCCGGCGAGCACCCCTACTTCTCCGACGAGATGATCGACACCGCATGGATCATCACCGAGACCGAGCTCGTTCCCCGCCTCCTCGGCAAGGAGTTGGTGGGCGGCGGAAGCTGCCCCGCCCTCTTCAGTCAGGTCCGCGGCCACCGCATGGCCAAGGCCGCCCTCGAAAATGCAGTTTGGGACCTCGAAGCGCAGAAGAAGCGCATCCCGCTCTCCGAACTCCTCGGCGGAACCCGCACAACCATCCCCTGCGGCGTCTCCATCGGCATCCAGCCCTCGCCCGCCGCGCTGATGGACAAGATCGAGACCGAACTGGCCGCCGGCTACCAGCGCATCAAGCTGAAGTGCAAACCGGGCTGGGACACAAAAATCTTCGAGGAAGTCCGCAAGCGCTGGCCCGACATCCAGCTCAGCTGCGACGCCAACTCCGCCTACCGCGTCGTCGACTTCGACCATATCGTCGAGTGGGACCAGTTCAACCTGCTCATGATCGAGCAGCCCCTCTGGTACGACGATTTCTACTTCCACTCCATGCTCCAGAAGCGCCTCAACACCGCGATCTGCCTGGACGAATCCATCCGCAACCGCCGCGACGCCCTCGCCGCCATCGACATGGAATCCTGCCGCATCATCAACATCAAGGTAGGCCGCGTAGGCGGCTTCTCCGAAGCCATCGCCGTCCACAACGCAGCCGCCGAGCGCGGCATCCCCGTATGGTGCGGAGGCATGCTAGAGACCGGAATCGGTCGCGCCCACAACATCGCGCTCTCGTCCCTACAGAACTTCTCGCTTCCGGGCGACGTCTCCGCCTCAGCCCGTTACTGGGCCGAAGACATCATCGAGCCCGAGGTAACCGTCAGATCCAAAGGCGAGATCACAGTCCCAACCGGCACCGGATCGGGTTTCGCAGTCATGCGGGATCGGATTGAAGCGCTTACCGTGCGCCGGGAGACGATGCGGGCGGGTGCTCGCGTCACAGCCTAGGCACGTCTCAAACAAACTACATCGCCGGCGGATGATGCGGATCCACCGCAGCCCCGGCCAGCGGCGCCGACTTCTTCGCCCCATCGGGATTCACCGAATCGCGCAACTCCTTGGAAGGCTTGAAGAAAGGGACGCGCTTGGCAGGAACCTCCACGCGCGCGCCGGTCTTCGGATTGCGCCCGATGCGAGAGTTCCTCTGCCGCGTGCGGAAGCTCCCAAAGCCGCGGATTTCGATCTTATCCCCGGCCCGCAGAGCGCCGATGACAGAATCGAAGAGGGTATCCACGATGACCTCTCCGTCGCGGCGGGTTAGGTCGCCAAGGGCGGTCACTCTGTCGACAAGGTCGGCTTTCGTCATCGTTTTGTCTCCTGGCGTCATAATCGATAAAACTCGCTCTATCGCTGATTGTAGATGGGATGCAGGATTTCGTGAGCCTGTGCAAGAAAAAAATCGTGGTGAATCCGGCGGCAGCAACAGCCCAAACCGAACCCAGGAAATGCCTGGCCCGAGTCCCACCGGCGAAGCCCATCGCCGGTCGAATGACTTACAACGCGGCCGATTCAAGATCGATATTCTGCCACTCGCCCCGTTCGATACCGGCCCGGATCTGCGCAGCAGTCTTGCCCTTCTTCGTCTCCCGATAGCTATAGACGGCCTCGCGCATGCAAGTCGAGCAACTGGCTCCGTGCGTGCTCTCAAAGCAGCTATGCAGGCTGTTATGGCCCATCTCGCGGTCGCAGCGGCAGTAGCACGGCTGCTGATGCAGCACCTTGGGAATCATCGCGGCCATCTCGTAGGCCACTACCTGGTAGTGATGCTGGAAGTAAGGCCCGGTTAGCTGATTCCCGCTCAGAATCGCAGGTAACGGCTTCGACGGAGCCGCGGCGTTGTATGCCGGGATATCGTTCGCCGGGTTGGTCCACTGGGCCGACGCAACGATCGTCGCCAGCCCAAGCGCGAGGCATCCGAGGATTCGCTTCATGGAACCATCATAATGCAGTTCCCAGCCTAAATTGTCAGTTGTTTGTCGTTAGTTACGAGCCGCCAGCAGTCGGGTCTCCTCGTGCGCCATCGGAGTAAACACCCCTCCCAGATGCCCCCACGCAGGATCCCCGTCGTCGGCTTCGCTCACCCGGAAACCGTCCCCGGCAAGGCGCTGCACAAGCCATCCTCCGGGTTTTCCCACCACCGTCAAGTCCGCAGTCCCGAAAGTCCCAAAAAGCGCCCGGTCGTAGGCCGCAATCCGTACAGGAAAAAGGCCATCGCGCCCAGCCCATAGATTCTGCTCCCCCGAATCATCCTTCTCCACCCGATGAATCGCCTCGAAATCGACAGGAAAGACAATGCGCTCCCGAACATCCTCCGCGGAGTAATACGCCAGCGGCAGCACAAACATCGAGTCGCCAACCGCGATGGGCCTTCCGCCCGCCTCCCGCCCGATCCGATCGCGTAGCTCGAAAAACGCCGCACGCTGCTGCCCAAGCACCACGGCGCAGGCAGACTCCCGCGCCACCACCCACACCAGCGCAGCGCCCAGCAGCACCACGCCCGCCCGCCCGCTCGACCCGAAGAGCCGTCTCCCCAGCAAGGCCGCCGCAATCCCGAAGCCGCAGCAGACCGGCACAACGCACCGCGGGCTGATCATCCCGGCACCCCCTGCCGCAACCCAGAAGCCCAGCACGGGATAAAGCAGAACCACCGCAATCGCAACCGCTTCATACGGTCGAACCGGATTTCCCGCGCATGAAACAGAGGAAAGCTCAGAAAACGTGACCCGTCTACGCCGCTTCCACGCCGCATAAAGCGCAAAACCCAGCACCGGCCAGAAGATCCCTTCCACCAGCTCAAAATAGCTATCGAAGATCATCCCAAACTCTGGCCGGTTCCACGCATGCGGCGTGAACTCGGCAATGTTGTGATGAATCAGCGGAAGATAAGCCAGCAGCGGAAGCGCCGCCACCGCCATCGCAATCCAGCCCCCCACCTCAATCCGCCGCGCCCGTACCGCGCGCACGCACTCTCCCGCGGCGATGGGAAAGAACGCCAGCACCCCGTAATAATTCGAAGAAAGCCCCAGCGCCAGCGCAGCCGCCATCCCCGCCAGCGCCAACGCCTTCGGCCATCCCCGGCAATCCGTCGAAGCCAGCCAGAACGCCAGGCTCGCCATCCCAAACCCCATCAGCGGCGCATACGACCGAGCATCGTACGCATAGTCGAACCCACGCGTCGCCATAAACGCCAGCACCCCCACCGCGGCATACCCAGGCCCAGCCCACCGCCGCAAAATCACCCACAGGCTGCAGATCGCAAGCAACACACAAAGAACTGCAGGCAGCCGCACCGCCAGCGCACCCTGCCCGAATGCAGCGATCGAGACCATCACCATCCAGTGCATCAGCGGAGGATTCGGGTCAGTCCCCAGCGCCAGCGCGTGCCAGATAGCCGCGAAGCTCCCCTGCCGGGCAATAGCCAGCGTGATGAGTTCATCGCCCCACAACAGCTTGGTCGCTGCCTGCCCACACGCAATCGCGAGATACAGCGCGACCAAAGCCCCCAACACCCAGCCGGGATTGCGATTCACCGCAGACCACACGCGGCTGGACCACACGCGACCGCGCGCAGAGCCGTGGTGGACCGTCGCGCCGTTCGATTCATCCATAAAGGTGGGGTAGCTCGGGAGAAGCGTCTGTCGCCTTCAAAAAAAAGGGCGGCACGAACGGTACCTTGTTCGTGCCGGGAGGCCAGTGACGCAACTCATATCGGCATTCAAACTCCGGGCTCGCCGGAATCGCCGAAAACTCTGGAGCGAATACTCTGCTCTGCCCCAACAGCATACCACGACTACACAAACTCCTTCCACCGGACTCCGCCCACCATCCGGCAAGCGTTCCAAGTCGCTGGAGCCAATCTCTAAGCAGGGAACTCCGCGCTCAACTGCCGCGCCATCCGCGCGTCGCGCGCCGTAATCCCCCCGGCATCGTGCGAGACCAGCCCAAGCTCTACCTTGTTGTAGCGAATATCGATATCCGGGTGGTGCTGGGCCAGCTCCGCCAGCGCAGCCACGCTCGTCACAAACTCAATCGCATGGACGAAGTCCTTGAAGGTCCATTGCCGGACCAGCTTGCCGTCGCGCATCGTCCACTCAGGCCGTTCGCGCAAAAGAGCGCTGAGTTCCTCTTCGGATAAGGGTGCCTTGCTGGGGCTCATGGGCAGAATTCCTCGGCGAGATAGCGTTCGCAACTTTCAGCCGATACTAAGCCCGGCCGCAAGGAAGACGCAACCGCCGAAACCAGTGCCTAAGAACCTGTCCAGAAATTTGGCAATGTGTGCAGGTTTGCTGTTGGCTCTTGCTTCTGAGATTTGCTGTTGCTCTTGCTTCTGAGATTTGCTGTTGCTCTTGCTTCTGAGATTTGCTGTTGCTCTTGCTTCTGAG
>OLLV01000144.1_pt1 | contig 26250 bp, 28 predicted proteins | sample 1604641 | NCBI WGS metagenome assembly OLLV01 (sample SAMEA104055725, study PRJEB20765) | soil metagenome | biome: Arctic tundra; feature: Polygonal ground; material: soil | place: USA | collected 2011-09 | depth 0-0.5 m
CCAATACCGGTCGCAAGTACAACGTGAGCATCGGTGTACAGGGCCAGAACATCTTCAACGAGATCCCCTATGGCGTACCGGTGGGCTCCTTGACGAGTTCGATGTTCGGCCAGACCAACTCGCTGGTTCAGTCGCAGGCGTTCAGTTCCGATACCGCTGTGCGGCGCATTACGCTGACAGCTAACTTCAACTTCTAATCAGTAGGCAGGAAAGGGCGCGGCCAGTGAATCTGGGCGCGCCCTTTTTCTTTGGGATGGCATCGATCGCCGGGTTTCTTGGGGCGCTCGCTACTGCACGGCAGCAGGCTGGCTGGGCTGATCGGCGGCCTGTGGGTCTGCGATGACGACGGTCTTTGCGTTGAGGAACTCGCGCATGCCGGCGGCAGAGAGTTCGCGGCCGTAGCCGGAGTGCTTGATGCCGCCGAAGGGGAGCCGCGGGTCGCTGGCGACGGGTGCGTTGAGAAAGACGGCTCCGCAGCGGAGGCCCAGCGCGAAACGCCGCTGCTCGGCGTGGTTGCGCGTCCAGATCGAAGCGCCGAGGCCGAACGGAGTGTCGTTGGCAACTTCGATGGCGTGGTCGACATCGCGGACGCGGAAGAGCATGGCCACGGGACCGAAGATCTCCTCGCGATAGACCGTGGCGGTGCGCGGAACGCCGGCGAGGACCGTCGGCTGATAATAGTTGCCCTGGCCGGGCAGGCGCGCTCCGCCGGTGAGGACGCGGGCGCCGGCTGCGATTGCGGTCTGTATCTGCATGTCCAGGTCCTCGACCTGGGCCGGCGTGGCGAGCGGGCCGATCTCGGTCTCTTCGAGTGTGGGATCGCCGACCTTCATGGCTTTCATGCACGCAACGAAGCGGGCTTCGAATTCGTCGTAGATCGCGTCGGCGATGAGGAAGCGTTTTGCCGCGATGCAGGACTGGCCACTGTTGATGCAGCGCGCGCGCACGGCGGTGTCGACAGCGAGATTGAAGTCGGCGGAGGGCATCACGACGAAGGGATCGCTGCCGCCGAGCTCGAGGACCGATTTTTTGAGGAACCATCCGGCCTGCGCGGCGATGGCGCGACCGGCCGACTCGCTTCCGGTGACGGTGACGGCAGCGACGCGCTCATCGGCGACGACGCTCTCGACCTGACGGGCTTCGATCAGAAGCGCCTGGAAGGCGCCTCGCGGAAAACCTGCACGGCGCACGAGGGCTTCGATGGCGAGGGCGCACTGGGGGACGTTTGAAGCGTGCTTGAGCAGGCCGACGTTGCCCGCCATCAGCGCGGGCGCGAGAAAGCGGAAGACCTGCCAGAAGGGGAAGTTCCACGGCATCACGGCGAGGACGACGCCCAGCGGGTCCCAGCGGACGTGGGCATCGCTTGGGTCTATGTCGATGGGCTCGGGCGCGAGGATGCGTTCGGCGTGTTCCGCATAGTAGCGGCAGACGAGGGCGCATTTGGCGATCTCGGCGCGGGCTTCGACGATGGGCTTGCCCATCTCGGCGGTGATGATCGCGGCGAGGTCATCCTTCTCATGCTCGAGGAGATAGGCGAGCTTGCGCATGCAGAGCGCGCGGTGCGCGAGGGGAATCTCCGCGTAGTGGGAGAATGCGATGTCGGCGGTGCCGATCTTCTGGAGCAGCGCGCTGTCGGTCAACGGGGGAAAGCTGCGCAACAGAACGCCGTTCGCGGGGTTTACGGATTGGATCGGCATCAAAAATTACTCCGATGCAAGCTTACCAAGAGCAGAGGCGAGCACGCGCGTGCCCAGTGCGATATCGGCGGGCGCGGCATATTCGTCGGGACGGTGGCTGACGCCGTTGCGGCAGGGAATGAAGACCATCGCAATGGGCGCGACGCATGCCATAAAGAGCGAGTCGTGGTACGCGCGGCTGACCATGCGTTTTGGGGAGAGGCCCAGGTCGCGGCTTGCCTCGTCGATCACGTCGAGGATGTGCGGCGAGCAGGTGGCCGGCTGGTCTGCGTTGACGAAAGTTTCGGTGACGCGGACGCCGCGGCGCGCGCGAAGGTCTTCGATATCGCGGCGCACCGCTTCCATAATGCCCTCGCGACGGCCGGGGTCGGTGTCGCGGATGTCGAGCTGCAGTGTGACGCGGCTGGGCACGCTGTTGACCGCGCCGGGATAGACGTCACAGATGCCGACGGTGGCGACGCTGTCGATCTTGCCGGTGGCGAGGGTGTGCTTTTCGATGGAGAGAATGATCTCGGAGGCAGCGCAGAGAGCGTCGCGGCGGTCGGGCATCAGGAGCGCGCCAGCGTGGCCGCCGATGCCCTGAATCTCGAAGCGATAGCCCGCGGGCGCGGCGATGTGGGTGACGATGCCGAGGGGAAGGCCTTCGCGTTCGAGCAGAGGACCCTGCTCGATGTGCAGCTCGATCCATGCGTGGTAGTGGCCTGCGTTGAGCCGCACGGTGGAGAGTGAGCCGGTGAATCCCGCGGCGGCGCGGACTTCGGCGAGTGTCTCGTCTTCGCTGCCGCGTTGTGTTCCGTGCAGGGCATCGGCGCGTGTGGGATCAAGCGTGCCGGAGATGAGGCGGCTGCCCAGGCAGCCGATGCCGAAGCGCGTTGGCTCTTCCGAGGTGAGCAGGACGAGTTCGATGGAGCGGCGCGGGCGTAGGCCGCTGCGCTTGAGAGCGCGGATCGCTTCAAGGCCTCCGATGACGCCGACGGTGCCGTCGTACATGCCGGCGTGGGGGATTGCATCGAAGTGCGAGCCAGTGGCTACGGCGGGGAGTTCGGGTTCCGTGCCGACCCAACGGAAGAAGGTGTTGCCTACTGCATCTTCGCGGAGGACGAGGCCGTCAGATTCGGCGAGTCCTTTGAGCCAGGCTCTCGCGCGAAGATCATCGGGTGTGAAGACGACGCGGGTGACGGCGGTGCCTTCCTTCGACGGTTCGATGGAGGTGAAGCCGGCGAGGGTGTTGAGTTCGTCGACCAAACGGGTGGCATCGATCTCGATTGCTTTCGGTCCGACGGACTCGGGTACATTTACTGCCGGGGTCTGCATCTCTTGAATCTCCTGCGGTCATCCAAGCGGATGGCGATTCCAGTTTTTGTAGATCAAATATCTCGCGGGCTGCTTGCCCAGGGCGCCGAACCACTGCGGGCAGAACGGCGCCATCCAGATGAAGTCTCCCGCGGTGACCGGATACCAGCCGTCTCCGAGCCGGTAGATGCCGCTTCCTTCGAGCATGAGGAGGCCATGCTCCATGACGTGGACCTCGACCATGCTGAGAGATGCGCCGGGCTGGTAGGTCATGGTGTTGACAGCGAAGTCGAGGCCAGGGTTATCGGGCAACAGCGCGCGTACCTGGAGGTCCGGGTCTCCCATCAGCGGGGTGGACGGCAAATTATCCTCGTGACCTACCAGGAACGGCAGCGGCAGGACGTCGTCCAGAGGCTCATAGGGCTTTTCGATGACCGCGAGGCGTGTTGCTGCCTGCGCGGTCAGTGTGTGGGCCGATGACGCTGGAAGGTAGGCGTAACTTCCAGCAGTGAGGGACTGAAAGCTGCGGTCGGTTGCGATGTCTGCATTTCCGCTGAGCACGTAAACGAAGCGCTGCGCCGCGGTTGGGCCTAGCGTGCCGCCCGGATCGAGCTCGGCGGTGTACTGGATAAACCCGGCGCCGGCGGCGGGAGATACGTGGACGACGATTGCGCCGCCCTGCATTCCTGGCAGCACCGAGCGGATGAAGGTGTCGGGCGTTTGCAGCAGGTAGTTGCGCTGACTGGTGCTGCGGGTGTGGCCGAGATTATGCATGGATACCTTCACGCTTTCGAGCCGGAGTGGGAAGCAGAGGTGCGTTCGAAGATCGTACTATCATCGCGCAGGCTTCGCAGGAACTCCACTCCAGTGGCGAGCGCGGCTTCGACATCTCCGGGCAGGACGGCCTCGTCGGGATGGTGGCTGAGGCCGCCGGGGCTGCGGAGAAAGAGCATCGCACAGGGAAGACGGCGGGCGATGATCATAGCATCGTGACCCGCGCCGCTGGCCATGGGGCGCGGAGGGTGGTTGGTTGCGCGGGAGGCGGCCTGCCTGAGCAGGGCGGTGAGGTTGGTGTCCATTGGTACTGCGGCCTGGTCAAGCGAGGTTGTGTGCGTAACGGTGACGCCGCGTTTCGCGCCTGCGATCCTTGCATGCTCGAGATAGTGGCGGACGGCGGCGCTGCGCACTTCGTCGTTGGCATGACGCACGTCGAGCGTGGCGATCGACTCACCTGCAATGACGTTGCCGGCACCGTGGGGCGTCTCGATTCTGCCGACGGTGGCTACAAGGCCGGCGCATTCGTTTGCATAACGCTCCACCTCGGCGATCCACTGCGCAGCGGCAGCCAGCGCGTCGTGGCGAAGAGGACCCATCGGCGTCGTGCCGGCGTGGTTTGCGTGGCCGATGAAGGTGAACTGCATGCGCGTCTGTCCGGCGATGGCTACGACAATTCCCAGTGAAGCGTCTTCGCTTTCGAGGACGGGGCCTTGCTCGATGTGGAGTTCGAGGTAGCCGAAGGCCGATGGATCGACGATTGCATTGGGCAGCGCGGCGGGATCGAGGCCGAAGCCGCGAATTGCGTCGGCGACGGTGATGCCCCTGCGATCGGCGCGCGCGAGAGTTGCGGCGTCGAGCTCGCCGATCAGAGCGAGGCTGCCGAGGAAGGGCTTGGAGTAGCGAACGCCTTCTTCTTCCGAGAAGCCGATGACTTCGATGGCGAAGGGAAGCGGCGAAGTGGCGTGCGTGGCGATCTCTTCTGCCAGTGCCACTCCCATTACGACACCGAGGATTCCATCGAACGCGCCAGCGTTGGCGATTGTGTCTAGGTGCGATCCGATGAGGAGGCGAGGCGCGCCGGACGAAGCGGCGGGCAGCAGTCCGCGCAGATTGCCTGCTGCATCGACGCGCACGGTCATTCCCGCAGCCTGCATCCAGCTGCCGAGAAGCGCGTGGACCTGGTGCATGGAAGGTGCGAGGAACGTGCGGGTGGTCTCGCCCTCGACCTCAGTGAGCAGTGCCAGCTCGCGGCAGCGGGCGATGACGCGCTCGGCTCGCGCTGATGCCGGATGGCTCAAGCCTTGCGCCTCACGCGCGCCTCGATGTGACCGGCGGGTTCGTCCGTGGGGACGAAGATTTTGTTTGGGTTGTCCTGGCCGAAGCGCGAGAGATCGACCAGCAGGCAATGCTTGTTGGGCATGATGAGGTCGATCTGGTCGATCTCCACGACGTGTTCGAGCGCGCTCTTGCCCATGGCGTAGAGGGTCTCCTGCACGGACTTGCTCTTGTGCGCGCAGAAGGCGTTGAGCATCTTCTCGCGCACGATCTTGCGAGTCGCATCGAAGTCGAGCGCGGGGTTGGTGTAGCGCCATTCCGCGGTGACGGCGGTGCAGAAGAGGCGGTCGCTGGTCTCTTTTAAGGTGGTCAGGTCGTCCTTGATGTAGACCTCGAAGCCGGAGTCGGCGGTTTTCATGATGACGAGGTTTTTGAACCCGGAGTCGATTTGGAACTTGCCTGCATGTTCGCGCGAGACGGTAGTGATCTGTACCTCGTCGCTGCCGCGCATGAAGGAGGTGGGATGCGGCTTCCCGTCGGCGGTGAGGCGCTTCCACATTGCGCCCTCGACCGCGACCTGAACTGCTGTGACTTGTGGGTTGCGGCCGAGCAGGAAGTCGACCAGTTCCTTCGCATAGTCTTCCATGGAGATTGCGGAGGAGTTGCGCGCGACCGAGTAGACCGTGTTCTTCATCGTATCCGTCGGAAGGATTTTGCTATTGTCGCCATCGTAGTGCGCGGAGTCAAAATCGCCAGTCAGGAGGACACGCACAGTCCACTCGCGGAGGGTATTGCCTTCGGGGCCGCGTGTAACCTGCATGAGGCGGACGCGGGATTTTCCATAACGATTTTCAGCAAGTTCGATCATGTACGCTCAACTTCCTCGGTAGGTTGTGTAACCGTTTGCGGTAAGTAAGAGCGGGATGTGGTAGTGCTGCGCTTCAGCCTGCTCTCCTGCGTCGCGGACTTCGAAGGCGATCTCGACGTAAGGGTAGAGGCCCGTAATCTGCTGCGCCTCGTAGTAGGTTGCGGTTTCAAACCGCACGCGGTAGAGGCCCGCTTGAAGCGGCGTGCCCTCCGGCAGAAGTTGACGGGCGCGCCCGTCCGCGTCGGTCTTCAGGCTTGCCTCGGAGAGCGCGTGCCATCGCTCCTGCTGCCAGCGCGCAAGCGACACCGGCACGTCCGCCGCGGGACGGCCAAGCGCAGTGTCGAGGATGTGTGTCGAGATGCCCATTGCTAATTGACTCCCAGCCAGCGTCGAAGGCGAAGCTGCGTAATCTGCCGCTGTTGTTCCGCGGCTTCGAGCATCTCAGCGGCAGCGGTGTCGTTCATGCGGCGCTCGAGAATTGCGAGGATCTCCGCCGTGGATTTGCCCGAGGCGCAGACGATGAAGATGCGCCCGAACCTCTCTTCATACTGCCGGTTTGCGGCGGCGAGGGCAAGCTTCGTGGATTCGTCGGGCGACATCGCGGCGCGCTGCTCCTCGGACGACCAGGCGATGGACTCGGCGGTTGTGGCGCGCGCGTGCTGCTGGCCGATGCGCGGATGGCTGTCGAAGGCCTCGCGCCAGTCTTCTTCTGCCAGGCCGCGCCAGACTGCGTCGGAGGCGTCGAAAAGCTCTTGTGTATCGGCGAAAGAACGCCGCGCCACTAGCCCTTTCGCCCACGCGCGCGAGCCGCAGCAGGGAAGGATCTGCTTTGCGGCGGCGATGGCGTCAGCTTCGTTCCATCGTGCGAGAGCGGCGTTGGCAGTTGGGGCGGTCATGGGAGGCTCGATTCTTTCGCAGATTGTCTAGGATAGCGTGAGCTCGCGACCGCGCGTGGCGGAAAAGATGCCGCCTTGACGATAGACCGGCTCGCCGCGCAGGTAGGTGGCCGATACGACGCCCTTGAGCGTCTCGCCCATGTAGGGGGAGATCGGGTGTCGGTAGTGCAGCTTTTCCGGTGTTACGGTGAACTCCGCGTCGGGATCGAAGACCACAAAGTTCGCCTCGCGTCCTGCTTCAAGCGAGCCGGATCGTGCGCTGAGTCCGGCCAGTGCAGCCGGTGCGGCAGACATCCAGCGGGCGATGTCTTCGAGGTGGAACCCTCGGCGGCTTGCGCCGGTCCACACCAGGGGCAGCGCGATCGAAAGGCTCGCGATGCCGCCCCACGCCAGGTCGAAGCGGCCTGCATTCTCCGCGTGTTCGCTAGCTCGCTTCATCTCCGGTGGGCATGGGGAGTGGTCGGTCACGATCATGTCGATGGCGCCATCGCGCAGCCCGGCCCACAATCCCTCGCGGTTGGCCCAGCCGCGAATGGGCGGTGCACACTTGGTCAGCGTCGCGCCGTCGGCGATATCTTCCGCGGCGAGGTGCAGATAGTGCGGGCAGGTCTCGGCTGTGATGGGAAGCCCTTCCGCGCGTGCGGCGTGTAGTTCTGCGAGCGCGTGAGCCGTGGAGAGATGCACAATGTGCAGGCGAAAGCCATACTGCCTGCAGAGCTGAATCATCAGGCGGATGGCTTCCAGCTCGGCTTCGTCCGGGCGTGAAGCGAGGTAGGTCGCGTACTTGCGCCAGTCCGCCTCGCGCAGAGTTGCCATCGCCGCATCGATTGGGCCAGCCAATTCAGCGTGAACCAGCAGAGGCAGTCCGGACTCGGCGATCGCCGGGAGAGCGCGCTCCAGTTGCTCGCGGTCGATCATGGTAAAGCCGTCGCAGCCGGGATAGATGAGGAAGCACTTGAATCCTGGAACTCCTGCGCGTGCGAGCGGAAGGATATCGCTCTGGTTGTCGGCGACTGCGCCGCCCCATGCGGCCCAATCGATCATGCATTGCCCAGCGGCTGCGGCGCGTTTTTGCTCCAGCGCGGTGACCGTCGTGGTCTCCGGGAGGCAGTTCAAGGGCATGTCGACCACGGTGGTAAATCCGCTCGCAGCGGCTGCACGCGTGGCGGTGGCAAAGCCCTCCCATTCGGTGCGGCCGGGTTCGTTGATGTGGACGTGGGTGTCGATCAGTCCGGGCAACAGTGCATGGTTGCCGAAGTCGGTGACCTGGGCGTCCGCAGGCAGATCGCTCACCTCGCAGACTGCGCGGACCCGGCCTTCCGTCCCCTCTTCGAGCAGCAGGGCCGCACGGCGCGTTCCCCGCAGAGTGACGACCCGGTTTGCGACGAATGCTTGTGCCATAATTTCTATTATCTATCCGCGGTGTCGCGGGTGTTCTGTAACGTCGCGTGCTCACTTCTTACCACGTTGACTCCATTCGATGCACACACCGGCAAGCAAGGAAATCATAGATGCAGGGCAACCCCATCTTCATGCAACGAGCCATCGCACTGGCCACGGAAAACGTTACTTCGGGCGTGGGTGGGCCGTTTGGCGCGGTCGTGGTGCGTGGCGGCGAGATCGTCGCCACCGGCGTCAACCTCGTAACCGCAACCAACGATCCAACGGCCCACGCCGAGGTGGTCGCCATCCGGGCTGCATGCGAGATGCTCGGTAGTTTTCAATTGACCGGCTGCACCGTCTATACCAGTTGCGAGCCCTGCCCAATGTGCCTCGCGGCGCTCTACTGGTCGCGCTGCGACGCGATCTTCTTCGGCAACACGGCTGCGGATGCGGCGGTCGCGGGCTTCGATGACTCGTTTCTTTATCAGGAGATCGCGCGCCCGCTCGACCAGCGCAAGATTCCCACGATGCGCATGTTGGGGGACGAGGCCATCGAGAGCTTCAACACGTGGCGCGCTCAGGCGGGTAAGATCGAATACTGATTTGCTTCACCCGCACGCCGCAACGGCAGGAGCTCGAGAATGATGGCAATCAAGCGCAAGACAGTCCGCACGAAGACCTCCACGCTCAAGAAAAATGCATCGGCTTCTCCCTTCGCGCCGGTGAATATCGCGCTGGTGGGTTTTGGCACTGTGGGCAGTTCGGTCGCACGCGTGCTCGCAGCGTCCAAGTTTCCCGGCATCGAATTGACCCACATCTTCAATCGCAACGTCGAGCGCAAGCGTACCTCGGATGCCGCGAAGTATGTGCCCGGCTCGGTTATCTGGACGGAAAACTTCGAGGATATTCTCAACTCACCGGCTGACATCGTTGTCGAGCTGACGGGCGGTCTTGTTCCCACCGAGGGTTGGCTGCGCAAGGTTTTGGCTGCCGGGAAGTCGGTGGTTACGGCGAATAAGCAGCTCATTGCGTACCGGGGGCCCAGCCTGATGCGCCTGGCGGCACAGCACAATGTGCAGCTTGTTCACGGCGCAGCGGTCGCAGGCGGAGTGCCGGTGATTCCCGGCATGCTGCAGGGGCTGGGCGGCGACCAGATTACGCGCATCAGCGGCATCGTCAACGGCACCTGCAACTACATCCTGAGTCGCATGGAGTCGGGCGCCGACTATGCGACCGTGTTGGCCGATGCGCAGGGGTTGGGCTACGCCGAGGCCGATCCGTCCGCGGACGTGGATGGCTTCGATGCGCGCGCGAAGCTGTGCATCCTCTCGCGTATTGCGTTGCACGCCGAGCTCGATCCCGACCAGGTTACGACCCAGACCATCTCCACGATCGATGCCATCGACTTCGCTTACGCAAAGGAACTAGGGTGCACCATTCGACAAGTCTCCCGCGCGCAACTGGATAAGACGACTGTGCATGCGCGCGTAGCGCCGATGCTGGTGCCGCTGACTTCGCCGATTGCGTGGTCGCACGGCACGCAGAACATGGTTGTGACGTCGGGAAGGTTTGGCGGCGATGTTGTCTTCTCTGGGCATGGCGCGGGCGGGGAGCCTACAGCGGTTGCGGTCGTCTCGGACATTCTCGCGGTGGCGCAGCGTTCGGTGGCGGTCTCGCTTCCGGTGCGGCGGCGTGCTGTTACCGGCGAGTTCTTTGCGCCGCACTATCTGCGTTTTGTGGTCGACGACAAGCCTGGCATCGTCTCCGCCATTGCCGGTGCGCTCGCCAAGGTGGCAGCGAACATCGACTCGATCCTGCAGCGGCCTGGCTATCCCAAGCATCGACTGCCGTTCGTCGTGACGACTGAGCCTTGCCTCACTTCCACGATTGAGAAGGCGGTTGCGTCGATGGCGAAGATGGACTGCATGCTGGAACGACCGCTGTGCCTGCAGATTCTCAACGAGGATGACAAGCTGGACTAACGGATTGACGGAAAGAAAACGGCTCACGTTTTGGTGAGCCGTTCGCTTTGGGTTGAGCGTGTTCAGTACTTCGGCATCGTGGGGTCGATCTTGTCTGCCCAGGCCAGAATGCCTCCGGCCAGATTCTCCACATGCGTGAATCCTGCGTTCTTCAGGATCAGCGCGGCTTTCTGGCTGCGTGCGCCGGAGCGGCAGTGGACGACGATGTTGCGGTCTTTCTCTGCGGCGAGTTCACCGACGCGCTTCTCCAGGTCGCCGACAGGGATCAGCGGCGCACCCAGGTTGACGATTGGGTACTCATACGGCTCGCGCACGTCGAGGACGAAGACGTCCTCCTTCGCGTCGAGACGCCGTTTGAGCTCCTGCACGCTGATCTGGGGGATGCCATCGACTACCGCGGCGTCACCGACTGCCTTGTCGCGCGCGACTTCCAGCGGGCCAATGCTGGCCGGTTTCTCGATGCCGCAGAATTGGTCGTAGTCGATCAGTTCGGTAACAGTGGGGTGCGTGCCGCATACCGGGCAGTCAGGGTTTTTGCGCAGCTTCAGCGTGCGGAAGTTCATGCCCAGTGCGTCGACCAGCAGCAGGCGGCCGATAAGCGGCTCGCCGATCCCGAGGATCAGCTTGATGGTCTCGGTGGCCTGGATGACGCCGAGCAGTCCCGGCAGGATACCCAGCACACCGCCCTCGGCGCATGAGGGCACGAGGCCCGGCGGCGGCGGCTCGGGATAGAGGCAGCGGTAGCATGGGCCTTCCTTGGTGCCGAAGATGCTCGCCTGGCCTTCAAACCGGAAGATCGAGGCGTAGGCGTTCGGCTTGTCGAGCAGCACGCAGGCATCGTTGACGAGGTAGCGCGTCTGGAAGTTGTCGGTGCCGTCGGCGATGACGTCGTAGTCCTTCAGTATCTCCAGCGCGTTGGCGCTGGTGAGCATGACGTTGTGCTTCACCACCTTCAGGTTCGGATTCAGGCCCTTGAGCATGATCTCTGCCGAGTCGACCTTCAACATGCCTACGGTCGCGGTCGAGTGGATGATCTGCCGCTGTAGATTGCTATCGTCGACCGTGTCGAAGTCCACCAGGCCGATCGTGCCCACGCCTGCCGCCGCGAGATAGAGCGCGAGCGGCGCGCCGAGTCCGCCGGTGCCCACGCACAGTACCTTCGCGGCCTTCAGCTTCTGCTGGCCGACCATGCCCACCTCGGGCAGGATCAGGTGGCGCGAGTAGCGCGAGATCTCTTCGTTAGTCAGCTTGGGTAGCTCTTTTTCCTGCAAAACGGCGGTTCCCATGATGGTTTATCCTTCGCCCGGTTTGGTCGCAGGCTCATTCATTGGTCTATTTCGGTTACATAATTTAGAAAATGGTTATGGAACGATTACAAATAAGAAGTATAGGGATCAAAAAATGTTACATACAGCGACAGCCGCCCGCGATCGAAGGAATGATCGTCAGTTCGTCGCTCTCTTTGGCGGGAGTCGCGTCCTTCTGCGGCAGGTAGCGGATGTCGTCATCGTTCAGGTAGACGTTGACGAAAGAGCGCAGCTTGTTGTCAGGAGTGAACAGGTGCTGACGCAGATCGGGGTACGCCCCCGTCAACTGCTCTAAAGCTTCGCCGACGGTCGCGCCGGGAACGCTCACGGTCTGCTGGCCTCCGGTGTATGCGCGTAACGGCGTGGGGATGTGGATGTTCATGCCTGTCCTCTCTCTTCCTGCATCTCAATCTCGATTGGTTCATCGACAAACTGCTTGTCCTCTTCGCCCGTGCCGGTCAGGCGGAACGAATTGCTGATAGCTGCCTTGCCCTGCGCGACGGCGGTGATGACATAGGAGCAGCCGACCCAGTGCGCCTCCGCGAAATCGGTAGGCGACCACTGCGCCGGATGGTCCGGGTGCGAGTGGTAGAAGCCTACGATGTCCAGCCCCAGCTTGCGGGCCTGGCGCTGGATCTTCACCAGCTCCTCCGGTGCGATGTTGTAGCGGTTGTGCGCGGAGTCGGTGCGCGTGTTGCCGGCGCGGACGATCTCGCCGACGGTGTTTCCTTCGGGCGCGGAGTTGCCCAGCAGCACGCCGCAGCACTCGTGCGGATAGGTCTCTTCGCCGTGCGTGCGCAGGGCTCCGTAGTCGGCAAAGCTGAGTTTCAGCATCGCGGTTAGCCCTCCGTCCAGAAGCGTTCGCTCATATATTTTTCCGCGCCATCGCACAGGATGGTGGCGATGACAGCCTCGCGTCCGTGGGCAGCTTCCACTTCGGCGATCTGTAGCGCGGCCGCGGTGGCGGCGCCGGCCGATACGCCGACGAGCACGCCGAGATCGTGGCCCATGTGCTTGACCATCGCGTAGGCGCGTTCGGTTGCCATCTCGATGTTCTGGTCGGCCAGGTTGGGGTCGTAGATCTTCGGCACGATGGCCGTTGCCATGTGCTTCAGGCCTTCGAGTCCGTTGAAGGGCGAATCGGGCTGCATGGAGACGCACTTGACGTTTGGGTTCAGCTCCTTGAGGCGGCGCGTGGTGCCCATGAAGGTGCCGCTGGTGCCCAGGGCTGCGACGAAGTGCGTCACCTGACCTTCGGTCTGGTCCCAGATTTCGTTTGCGGTGGTGCGGTAGTGGGCGCGCCAGTTCTCGTCGTTGGAGTACTGGTCGGCGTAGTAGTAGCGGTCGGGCTCGGCGGCGGCCATCTCGCGCGCCTTGCGAATCGCTCCATCGGACCCATCCGCGGGGTTGGTCCAGACGACTTCGGCTCCATATGCGCGCAGGTAGCGCTTGCGCTCTTCGGAGACATTCGACGGCATGCAGAGCGTGACGCGGAAGCCCAGGGCTGCGCCCAGCATGGCATAGGCGATGCCGGTGTTGCCGCTGGTGGCGTCCAGCAGGCCGCGGCCGTCGTGTTTGCGCGAGAAGTGCAGAAGGCCACGCCGCTCCGCGTCCAGCACGATGGACGAGGCAGCGCGATCCTTGACGGAGCCGCCGGGGTTGTACCACTCGGCTTTGCCCACGATCTGGACGCCCGGCAGGTGCTCGGTCAGGCGGTCCAGTCGTACCAGCGGGGTGTTGCCGATGCGCTCGATTATGGTCGATCCGAACGAGCGGTCTGTGGCGATCATCGAAGTTCCCTTCATCTCTGCTGCCATCTCTGCCGAGCCATTGTGGCGTTCGGCGCTGTTTCGCCCGCCGAGGTCCGTTTGAAGCCTTCGGGCGGATGTGCGACAGTTAAATCGAGTCTAACGTATCTAAACTTATGGCCAAAAAGACCACGCCGCGAACTTTTACGGAAGCGCTCGCAACGCTTGCCGGACACCAATTTGATGTATCGTCGGCCCGCGACGGTTCAGGCACCGCTTCCAAGGCCTTCCAGGTGCGTAAATACGGGGTTGCGGCGGAGATTGCCGCGGCTCCCGACGGCACTACGCTGGTGCTGGCGAGGCCCGGCTGGCTGCTGAACGGGCAGATCGCCCGTTTGCTGGATCGCGGTTACCAAAAGTTTCTCAAGACGCCGAAGCTGGAGATTCCCGCAACCGCCGACCACCTGCGGGCAATTCATGAGTTCAGCGAGGAACTGAAGGAGGCGGCTGGCGCTACAAGCCTCTACAATGAGTCACTTGGGACGACCAGCGACCGGTATATGTACGACCGTGTGAAGGGCCGGGAGTAGGTCGGAGAGTTTACTTTCCGCGTACGCGTTGGAGTTCGCGGTAGGCTTCGCTCTTGCCCATCCCTCGGGCGCGCGCAACCCGCTTGAGCGCGTCCATCTCAGCGATTCCTTCCTGCCGCATCAGCTCGCGCACCTCCGAAGCGATGCTGGAGCTGTGGGCTTCGGCGGTTGCATCACCTTCGGCGAGCGCAAACAGCAGGACGATTTCGCCACGAACGCTTGCGCGGCTGGCGAGCGTTGCGTGGACTTCACTCACCGGGCCGCGCAGAAACTCCTCGTGAAGTTTGGTTAGTTCGCGGGCCACGACGACGTGCTGGGCCGGGCCGAAGATGGTCTCGAGGTCGGCGAGAGTGGCCAGGATGCGGTGTGGCGCTTCGTAGAGGACCTGTGTGCCGCCGTTGCGGGGGAGAGCCTCAAGGGCTGTCTTGCGCTGGCCTTCTTTGGCTGGCAGGAAGCCGTGGAAGGTGAACCGTTCGGGAGCGTCGGCTGAACCGGCGATGCCGCTGGCGATCAGCGCGCTGATGGCGGCGTTCGCTCCGGGCACCGGAAAGACCGGCACACCAACCGCGATGGCCGCCGCGGCAATCTGGCCGCCGGGATCGGCAATTCCCGGCGTTCCCGCGTCGCTGACCACGGCGATGCGCGCGCCTGCTTTCAGGTCGGCGGCCAGCTCGGCAGCGCGTCCGACCTCGTTGTGCATGTGGTAGCTGATCGTCGGCGTCTGGATGCCGAAGTGGTTGAGCAGCTTCTGTGTCTGGCGCGTATCTTCGCAGGCGATGCGGTCGACGGAGCGCAGAATGCGGAGCGCGCGCAGGGTGATGTCTTCGAGGTTCCCGATGGGCGTCGCAACCAGGTAAAGTCCCGGCGCAAGCGGCTTCCGGTCGTCCTTGCGTTGCTGGTCTGTGTCCATTTGCGTTGGGTCCAGCGCTAGGAGTTTTCGACGCGGCGCATTCTGCGGCCCTGGTTGAGCAGGCCCATCGAGAGCGAGAGGTTCTGCGGTGTGATGATGCCCACGATGCGCTCACCTTCCATCACCGGGACGAGCTGCGCGCCCTGCTCGCCCATGATGCGGCGCAGCGTTTTGACCAGCGAGTCGTCGGGCAGGGCCGTCTGGAAGCTCTTGGTCATGATGCCCTGCACGTAGCTGTTGCCGTTCGACGCCAGCGCCTCGACGATGTTCTGCCGCGAGACAGCGCCGACCAGGCTGCCTCCACGGACGACGGGAAAGACATCCTGCAAGGTGTGTACGGCGCGCTGGAGCGCGTCTTCCAGCGTGTCCGAGGCGGAGAGCGTGCTGAACTGGGTAAGCATCACATCGCGCATGCGGACGGTGTCGACGTCGCTCTGGATCAGCAGACCCTGCTTTTCCATGTGTGCGGCGAGCAGGATAAACGGCCCCATGAAGATGAGCCAGTCATTGCCCAGCCACACGCCCGCGATGACGAGCGCCACGGCGATGAACTGGCCGAGCGCCGCGTTGCGGCCTGCTCCCATCATCTTTGCGCCCAAACCCCCTCCAAGCCCTGCGCCTGAGCGTGAAGCGCTCCCATCGGCCGCGGTTCCGGCAAGGCTGCCGCCGAAGACCCGTCCTGCGTCGAGGGGAAACGCCGGGAGCAGGTTGACCGCGCCGAGCAGAAGATTCAGCCAGACCAGCGCGCGCAGCAGGTGGGCCGGGGAGATCCACGGTTTCGCCAGCAGGTTGACGGTGGGCGAGACCGCCAGCATGATTGCGGCGAGCAGCAGGGCGAACCCGATGCTCGCAATCGGCCCGACGACCGCCATGCGGCGTTGCATCGCCGGTTCGGCGGCGCGTTCCGTCGAGTCGAGCGTGCCAAAGGTCATCAGGCCGCCCGTAGGCAGCAGAAGGATGCTGCGGAGTTCCAGCCCGTACCACGCCGCAGCCAGAGCGCGTACGACCTCACGCACGAAGACCGCGAAGAGCAGGATGCACCAGAGCAGGAGCAGACGGCCGGTGTTCGATCCCACGAGAGAGCCGGCGCCGATCGAGATGGCGAGCAGGAGCAGGAAGAAGGCATGGATTCGCACCTCCACTCCGAAGTACCGGCCAATCGGAAAACTCCATCCCCGCATAGATTGATTGTATGCGCTTGCCCGTTCGCCTCGCGCTTGCCGTCATAATGGTCGAATGCGTGTCATCGCCGGAACCTATCGCTCGCGCCTGCTCACCGCGCCTCCCGGGATGGGGACGAGGCCTACCAGCGACCGCCTGCGCGAGACGCTGTTCAATATCCTCGCGCCGCGCATCCCCGGATGCCGCTTCGCCGATCTTTATGCGGGCACCGGCGCAGTGGGGATCGAGGCGATCAGCCGCGGCGCGACGCATGTGTGGTTCGCCGAGAAGGCCGACCCTGCGTTCGCAGCCCTTCGCGCCAACCTGAAGGCGCTGAAGATTGTGGGAGGCTTTGCGATTGAAGAGCGTGGGACGGGTGCGCTGCTGGAACGGCTCGCGAAGAACGCGCAGAAGTCCGCAAAGGCAGCCGACCTGCTGGATATCGTCTACCTCGATCCGCCGTGGGAGGCGGAGGCGGAGTACACCAACACGCTGCATCTGCTGGGCAGCGCGCGCGGACAGGCTTTGCTTGCGCCGGGCGCTTTGGTGGTGGCCGAGCACAATAGTAAGGCGCAGCTTGCGGCGCGATTTGGCTCGCTGGTGCAGACGCGCATGCTCAAGCAGGGCGATGCGGCGCTTACGTTCTATGCGGTTGCGGAACCGGTTGTGGTGGCTGGCGAGGACTAGCTCTGGAATCCGCCGCCGGTGTGGGCACCGGTGCGCAGATCGACGGCGAACTCGATCTCCTTGTCGGTCATCATGTTCCAGCCGAAACCGCTCAGTGTATCGCCCTCCACGCCGGTGATGCGGATGCCTTCCCAGCTTAGCCGCGTGGTCTGCCACGCCAGCCCATCCGCGCCCCACGCCACGATTGTGTGGAAGCCGATGAAGGCCAGTAGTCTGTGCGCCACGAGGGACAGAACTTCGGCGACGGGCTTCAGCGGGATGTGGGTTGAGCGCTCAGGCGAAGTCGTATCGACGATGTAGGCATAGCCGCCCGCGACGGCACACATTTCGCGCGGATTCGGGCAGGTCCAGACGCCGGTGGGCATCTTTGGGTCACTGAAGCCCAGCGCACAGGTCGCCAGAAACGTTCCGACCGCCGTCGGATGCACCTGGACGAGGAGAGCCCCCCGCGCGAGGGCGTCTTCCTCGCCTGCTACCTGCTGGGGGTAGGTAAACTGCCGCGCCGGTGCGATCAGCGGGGGGGTAGTAAGGACTTCGGCGCGCCATTCGTGGGGGAACTCGGCACCTGTCATTATTGCGTTGCCTTGATGTTGCGGTTGACCCACTCTCGTTGCTCCGAAGTATCTGGAACGGGAAATCCTCGAGCGACTTCGATCTGATGCCACACCTCGGAGGGCGGGACTCCCGACCGAACGAGCAGGCTGGCCGCGACGACCGCAGCACGTCCAATGCATGCACGGCAATGGATGCCGACTCGCTTGCCGTTGGCGAGGAGCTTTTCAATCTCGCTCAGAAAATCACTGAAGAGCCCGATATTTTGGGGCACATTCCGATCGGGAATTGCAAAATTGACAAAGATGAGACCGGCCGTGTGTGCGGCTGAATCTTCCCGTGTCAAACCCAACTCCGCCGCCTCTGGGGCTTCCAACATCGATGCCACGACGTCGACCCCAGCCTCGCGGAGAGCCACCATCTCATCGTCGAGCCAGTCTCCGCCGCGAGGCCTGGGCACGATGGCAATTGCCCCGTTGATCCAGTACGGACGAGCGATCATCCCCTTACCTTGTCCAGCGCCTGCCCGATATCCTCGATCAGGTCGTCAATCGCCTCGCATCCGGCGCTCATGCGGATGAAGCCGTCGGAGATGTCGTCTCCATTCCACTTCGCGCGACGCTCGGCAGTGGTGGTGATGCCGCCGAAGCTAGTCGCGTCTGTCACCAGCTTCGAGCTGGTGAGAAAGGTCTCGGCGGCGGCGCGATCAGCGAGCAGAAAGCCCATCACCGGCCCAAAGAACCGCATCTGCCGCACCGCAATCGCGTGGCCCGGGTGCGCCGGAAGCCCCGGATACAGCACACGCTTCACCTCCGACCGCGTCGTAAGGAACTCCGCGACGCGTTGCGCGTTCTCGCAGCTTCGCTCCAGCCGCAGCGGCAGGGTGGCGATGGAACGCAGGGCCAGCCACGCCTCCATCGGCCCGACGACGCCGCCGGTCAGGGTGCGCCAGCGATGGATCTTCTGGTGCAGGCTGGGGTCGCGGACGGCGACGTGGCCCATCAGCATGTCGCTGTGCCCAGTCATGGATTTGGTGTCGGAGGCGACGGAGAAGTCCGCGCCGAGCGCCAACGGCTTCTGCCCCAGGGCGGTTGGGGTGCTGTTGTCGACCGCGACGAGTGCTCCCGCTACATGCGCCCGGTCGCTGAGCGCGGCGATATCGCAGATGTCCATCGTCGGATTGTTCGGGGTCTCGAGCCAAAGCAGCCGCGCGCCTTCCAGCAGGTCGCCCTCCGCGCCTCCTGCTGTAGGCGCGGAGCGTACGCTGATGCCCATCTCCGCGAAGTACTCCTGCATCAACTTCCGCGCCGTGTAGTAGGAGTCGGTGGGCATCACAACCACGTCTCCCGGGCGCAGCACCGCGCCGAAGACGGCCGCGATGGCCGCGAGTCCCGAGGCAAAGATCAGCGCGGTCGCTTCGTACTCCTCGCCGTTCGCCAGCCGGCCCGACTCGATCTGCGCGATGGCACGCTCCAGATCGGTCCATGTGGGATTGTGCGATCGGCCGTAGGTGTAGGAAATCTGCGAGACCTCGCCCGGTGTGTGGAACAGTCCAGCGAAGACCGGCCCGGCGTGCAGGGGCTCTCCCGCCTTTACGGGCGTCAGGGTGGAGCGGATGATTCTGGTGGATTCCTGCATAGGGGGTTGAGTCCGGCCTCGAATTCTACTTTCTCATGCGGAAGTGCTCCCACCCGCCCGGCTTCAGGGCGCGCGTCTGTCCATCTCGGCTGACCAGCGAAATTGTGTTGCCTCGTACCAGTGTTCCGATGCGAGTTATCGGCACCGTGGCTACCCGAGCCGGCACCCGCACCGAAGGCGGCGCGGCAAACAGAAGCTCATAGTCCTCGCCGCCGTTCAGGGCGAGTTCAAGTGCCTCTTCTGCCGTGCCTCGCGCCGTGGCGAGCGGGTGCAGAGGCAGGGCGCTCGCATCGATCTTCGCGCCAGTGCCGGAGGCGCGGCAGAGGTGGGTGAGGTCAGTCGAAAGGCCGTCGCTAAGATCGATGGCTGCGGTGGCCAGACGCCGCCTCAGCAGTGCCTGGCCGACGGCGAGGCGCGGCTCGGGATAGAACTGGGGGTTAGTTTCGGCTTTTGGAAGAGGTTTGGCATTACGAAGCGGCATCGCGGCCAACTCGGCTGCCGCTCCGCCCAATGCTCCGGTCACGTAGAGGGCGTCTCCCGGCTGGCCGCCGCTGCGCCTCAAGGCTTTTCCTGCGGGCGCAGATCCGACGAGCACAATATCGGCCAGCACAAGGCCGTTGGGCGACTCGGAGGTGTCTCCCCCGGCGAGCGGTGTGGCAGAACGCTCCGCCAGGCCGCGCAATCCGCGGAAGAACCGCTCTACCCACAGCCGCCCGGCTCGGGTCGCAAGCATCTCTGCGGGCAGCGCGAGTGAGAGAAACGCCGCCAGCGGACGCGCGCCCATCGCTGCCAGGTCGCTGAGCCCGCGCGCCAGTGCCCGATGGCCGACGGACTCCGGTGGATGCCAGTCGCGGCGGAAGTGGCGGCCTTCCAGGGTGAAGTCGGTGGTGACGAGGATCTCGTGGCCACGGGGCGGACGCAGGATCGCGCAGTCGTCGCCGATACCCAGGATGACCTTCCTGCCGGGAGGCTGCGCCCTGCCGGCCCATCCCGAGCGGATGCGCTCGATCAACTCCAACTCGCCCATTTTGGTCGGCATCGTGAGGCCAAGGATAAACCGGTGGCTCAGATCCGGGCACGTTTCGGCCGATGAAAGAATAAGGAATACAAAGACGTGGAAGTGAAGCTGTTTCTCCCAGACCCTCGTCTTTTACCATGTAGGGCAGGAGATATGGCTTTTGGCTAGGTGTAACTCATTGAAAATAAAATACAAGCTACAACTTTTTACTCATTTTGCCGGTTTTGCAATTGCGCTCCCTCCCAGTGACTGTTAAAATCTAAAGTAACGTCCAAGGGAGATTGTCGAAACCGGATGCTGTTCGCGAATGGCGATTGGCAAAGTTCATTCTCCGGTCCACACTCTTTCCGTGTCGCGCTCCGTAGGCCCGAATCTCTGGGGGAGCCGGCCAATCCAGGGCATAGGGCCAGGATTTGAATTCGAAGAGCTTCAGTCTGAAAAAGCGTTTCTATATCGTTCTGGTCAGCCGGGACGAGGATGGCACCCTGAGCAAGGTGCCGGTTCCCCTGCGCGTCGCCTATGTGTTTATCGCGGCGGCGGTCATTGGGACGTTCACCATTGCGGGGCTTGCCGGCTCGTACTCGCGCATGCTGATCAAGACGGCGCGTTTCAACCAGCTGCGCAACGATCACGATTCGCTTCAGAAGGACTATGCGAGCCTCGAGCAGCAGGCGCATCAGAAAGATGTGCAGGCGGCGTCGCTGGGCTCACTGGCGACCGAGGTCTCCGCGCTCTACGGGCTGACGGCGAGCAAACTTGCCGCTCCCATCGGCCATATGCGCGGCAAAGCGGCCCCGAAATCCGCGGGCAGCAAGGCCGTCGACGGCAATCTTGCTACAGAGACCGCCTCCAACTTCACCGACGACAGCTACTACAAGTCGCTGGATACCTTCTACAGCCTGCGCAACTCGGCGATGAGCGGCGCGGCGACTCACGCGATCGGCCGGATGACCGGCCTGGGGACGCTCTCGATCGACGGATCCGACCTGACCATGGATGTGCCGAGTCTCTGGCCTGTGATGGGGCCCATCCGCAGCAGCTTTGGCCAGCGCGAGGACCCGGTCCTCGGCAATGGCGAAGGCGAGTTCCATACCGGCATCGACATCTCGGCCCCTGTCGGCACGCCCATCCGTGCCACAGCCGACGGCACCGTGCGCACCGCGGCCTGGGTGAACGGCTATGGACGCGAGGTAGTCCTCGACCATGGCAACAACGTTGCCACCTGCTACGCCCACATGTCCGGCTTCGCCGTCATGGCCGGCCAGACCGTTGTACGCGGCCAGATTATTGGCTATGTGGGGGCTACCGGACGCACCACCGGTCCCAATCTGCACTATGAGGTCCGCATCCGCAACACTCCGGTCAATCCCCACAAGTACCTGACCGAAACCCTCGCCGACCTGGGCACCAAGACAACCGCCGGTCTCTAAGCCGCAGGCACTCGCAAAACGGAAGGGCCCCACGTCTCAACCCTGAGATATGGGGCCTGACTTGTCTGTGCCTGCGCTATTTTCCGGTGTAGGTTACGTGCCAGACGGACCGGGTGCCATCGTCGCTCACGAAGAGCGAGCCATCGTTGGCGACGGCCACTCCCACCGGCCGGCCCCAGACCTGGCCGTCGGGAGTGAGGAAGCCGGTGAGGAAGTCTTCGTACTCGCCAGTAGCGTGGCCGTTCTTCATGGGGATGCGGACAACCTCGTAGCCGGCGCGGTTGGCGCGGTTCCAGCTTCCGTGTTCGGCTGCGAAGGCGTCGCCATCGTAGTCCGCGGGGAACTGCTTCTTCTGGGTGGGGTAGAAGACCATCTCCAGGGATGCCATGTGCGGCTGCACCAAAACGTCGGGCGTGCTGACCTTGGAGGCCAGCTCGACGCGCTTGCAGTCCTTTGCCTGGTTGGCGGTAAGGGCTGCGGCGAGCTGCATGTTGGGGCCGCTTCCGTTGGCGCAGGGCTGAGGAAGCCGTGGATCCTGGTGGCCACCCATGTAGTACCAGGGCCAGCCGAAGAAGCTGCCCTCCGGCACCGAGGTCACATAGTCGGGGACGAGGTGGTTGCCGAGAACGTCGCGCTCGTTCACCGAGCACCAGAGCTGGCCGGTGGTGGGGTTGATGGCCTCGCCGACGCAGTTGCGAATGCCGTGCGCATAGACCTCGATGAACTTGCCTTCGGGGGTGTACTCGAGGATGTCGGCGCGGTGGAACTCGCGGGGATGGGTGTCGGGGTCGTCGAAGTTCGAGCCGGAGCCGACCGAGACGAGCATGTGCTGGCCGTCCCTGGTGAAGACCACGTCGCGGGTCCAGTGACCCCCTCCCGCAAGCTGCGCATAACCGGGAATGTTCGGGACGATCGTCTCCGCTGGACCGGTCGCGTGGAGATCGCCGGCCTTGTAGGCGAAACGCTGAATCGTAGTGGCATTGCCGACGTAGACATACTTCGGATTGTCGGTGGGGTAGAAGGCGATGCCGAACGGATGGTCGAGGCCGGTGGCGAATTTTTCGAGCGTAGTTGCCTTGCCGTCGGCACCCACGCCGCGCAGCACATCGATGGTCCCGGCACCGGAATCGGCCAGGAAGAGGTCGCCATTGGGCGCAGTGACGATGAAACGCGGCTGGGTAAATGTGCCCTTGGCCTGCGCCATGTGCTCGGTGGCTTGGGCGCGCTGGAGAGGCGCGTTATCGCCGCCCGCGTAGAGCGTCACCTTGAAACCCGGAGGCGCGATGGGCCACGCATCGGCGGGACGCGGCACGACGCGCGGCTGATTGTTGACCGACTCATCTGGCTTGGGCTGAGGCAGGTCGGCCACTGTGAGCTTGTGGCGGACGCCAGGCTTCTGCTGGCTCCAGTCGGTGAAGGCGGCCTGGCCTGTCAGCACAGGGCCGGTCTGGGCCACGGAAGATGAGAAAGCCGGGACGAGCACGGCGGCTGCGGCGAGAAATCCCACGGAGGTTTTCATGGGAACCAGCTTAAATCAAACGCGTGTCTGCATGTTGACGGGGAGCAACTGAACAAAAGCAAGTTTTCACGACGCGAGAAAAAGTGAGCGTCAGTGCGGTGTATCGGCGGAGAGGCTGCGAAACAGCTCCGTCGGAATCGTAGCCGTCAGCACTGCGCGGTCCTTGTGTTGCTCGATCTTGATGGACGAGGTAAATTGCAGCAACGCCTGCGTATCGGCGGGGTTCGATTGCGCCTCCACCTGGGGCTGGATCGACTGGATCAGATGCAATAGTCCACCCAGCGCTTCGACGGACTGGCCTGCATCGGCCTCGGTGGGGGCGATCTGCTCGACCCGCAGGTGGAGCGCGCCGACGTAGCGGAGGCTGACCACGAAGGTGGTGTCCTCAGGAAGCGGCAGCCCCAGGCCGAAGATCGTGATCCGGCCATTCTCCGAGAAGGGCAGGCCGACGTGGCCGATCCCCCACGCGCTCGAGAGAAGAGGCACATCGCGATAGCGCTCGGCGAGCAGCGAAGACCCGGAAAACGGCGACGCCGCCGCGCGATACCGGTCGAGTATGGCGTGAATCTGCTCGGTCGTCGGCATGTTCGATGCGGCGACCGTGTCATAGCCAAGCTGCGCGATGCGCAACTGCCGTCCCTCGATCGGGATGGTGAAGATGGTGTGGCCGGCGTACTCCTCCTGCGCCGTGGCGATGCCGGCGAGGTATCGCGTCAACCGAGCGCCGTCGAAGCGGCCCTCGAAGACCTCCGAGTAGGCCACTGGGCCGTTCGGGCCATTGGGATTGTCCATGCGGTGCAGCGCGAAGGCCATGGAGTCGAGGTCGCGCTCGGGGACAATACCCGTTGCGTCGACGAAGTGCTGGTAGTCGGGGCTGCGTTCGACGGGGGTGCGGTCGAAGTGGGTTGCCAGGCGCAGCGGCTTCAGGTTGGCGTAGACGATTGCGTCGGACTCTGGCAGAAGCCGCGCCACCTCGGGTGGGGCAGTCTTGCGCAGGACAATCGCGACGACCAGCGCGGCTACCAGCGCAAGCATCAGGAGCAGCGAATACCGCGTGCGTTTACGCATCCAAGAATGGTTTTACGCTGTCCGGGGCTGGGCTGCAATGCCCACTGGCCTACTCCGGCTTTTCCGTAATGGCGAAGGTGTAAATCTTGCCGCCGTTCCGGATATTGCCACTTCCGGGTGGGAGGATGCCGTACTCCGCGCCGTATATGTCCGCGCCGAGCGTGAACTGATACGTGCGCGGCGCGATTCTCTTCGCCTTGAACGGAACCTCATCGCGGTTCCCGGCGTCGCTCGAATGGATGATCCCGCCGGTGAAGATGCGGAACTCGCGGTTGTCCGAGTTCATGCGAAACTTCACCAGGCTGTACTCGCTGGCATCGACGCCGTCCGGCGTGTAGATCAGGAGATCGACAGGCCGGGGAAGAAGCAGCTTCGATTCGCGCCCATTCACGCGGCCGTTGCGGTCCTGCTTGATGATCCCATCGGTGATCGTCGATTTGATGAAACCGCCCGACTTAATGTGTACGACCTCGGAGTCGATTGGCTGCCACTTTCCCTGGTGGTCCTTGTAGTACACGCCGATCTCGTTGACGTCGGAGAGCACGATTGGCGCAGCTTCTGTCTGCGTGTCGCTCAACTTCACCCGGCCCCCGCTGGCCATTTTGCCAACCATCCCAGCAATGACGCGATCGGAGACGCCTGCCTGCTTCAATGCGACCAGCGCGTCGGCATCGGTGGTGTACTGCCCAGGCTGCATGTTGATCGTCTGCAGGATCAGGTCGTCGCCCAGTCCGGCCCCGGCCATCCGGATCACGGAGTCGTTGTTCATGATCTTGGGCTTCGGGGCGGGAAGCGGGCCGGCCGAGGTCTCCTGCAGTGGCTCCTGCGCATGGACTAGGGCGGGGCAGAGCAGGCACAGAAGGCAGAGCGAGATCAGACGCATGCGGAACATCGGGGCGGTTCTCCTGGGGCCAACAGAGGTATGGACGCAGACGCGGTATGGAGGTGTGCAAAAGCATACCGCGAAGGGCGTGCGAAGGCGATGCCTCTTCATTTTGCGACCCCGGCAGCGGTATGCTAAAGTTGGACTTGCGGCGCACTCTGCGCGGGCATTGTTGCGCGTGCGCAGCCTGTCCGCAAGGGGCTCGGCGCAAGCTGTTACAGGGCTGTTTTGGGCTGGCGTAGCTCAGCTGGTAGAGCATCTGATTTGTAATCAGAGGGTCGGGGGTTCAAATCCCTTCGTCAGCTCCAACGACTGCCAGCTCCATTTCTGCCAGTTTCGGTCGTATCACAGCAGCAGACGTTGGACGGATTTGGTTGTACTGCGTGTCGTTCTGGCAAGCAGCCCTCATACCACTCCTTCAAAGCAGTTCCCCGCGCGGTTCGACCCGAATCGGCGATGGGGTTTGGAGGCAAGTGCGGAGCGCTGTGCGGCAGGCGCCAAGCAGGAAGATGCACAGGTGGCCGAGTGGTTAAAGGCAGCAGACTGTAAATCTGCCACTCTTCGAGTTACGAAGGTTCGAATCCTTCCCTGTGCACCATTTTCAGGTTGTAGCGTCAGGCGGAGATGATCATGAGTGACAGCGAAGGATCACTCAACCCGGCGGCAAGCAAGGGGCGCATGTATGCTGCGCTTGCAGTTTTGGTAGTCTTAGGTGTGCTGTCGTGGCTTACGATAGATTCGTCTGCCGTGCTTCACGTCCAGGGTTTTACGAGCAGGTATGTTTCCTTCGGAGACCGTGATGTCGAGATCCGATGGTTGCCGATTTTGATTTTGGGTCTGTTCGCTTTCAAGATTGTGCTCGCCAATATGCGGGCCAATCTCGAAGCAGGAGATTCGCAGTGATGCTGGCGTAGCTCAGTGGTAGAGCACTCCCTTGGTAAGGGAGAGGTCGAGAGTTCAAGCCTCTCCGTCAGCTCCAGATTTCAGGTTTGCAGCAGAAGCGGGAGTAACTCAGTGGTAGAGTCACAGCCTTCCAAGCTGTTGGTCGCGGGTCCGATTCCCGTCTCCCGCTCCAAAGAGATGAACGCAGAGGGTACGCAGTGAGCTTTGAGTATCAGAAGGCAGAGATTCCCGTGGCTGACCCGCAGACCTTCTCCGCGGTCCGCCAGGCGATCGAATCATCTTTCGCGGCAGCAAAGGTGAAAGATTTCCTGAAGTCCATCGAACGCGCCGGGCTGCGCATCCGCGACTTTGAGGCAGTACTGCGCAAGGGCATTCTCGGAGCGCCGACCGCCAACGAATATGGCCGCCTCGGCAACGGCGACCAGGGCCAGATTCGCGAGTTCTATCTTGCGAGTCTCGAGAAGGTCGCACCTGAAGTACGGGACAAGTTTTTCAAGCTGTACGCATACTACTGAGCGAGTTTTGGTTGATCTGAACCGCCGGGTCCGGCCCGGCCAATTGAGAGGAAAACTGCAATGGGCAAGGAAAAGTTTGACCGGTCGAAGCCACACGTAAACATTGGGACGATCGGGCACATCGATCATGGCAAGACGACGCTGACGGCT